>Ga0265314_10000040_pt1 | contig 218764 bp, 161 predicted proteins | sample 4126metaG_FD_203106 | JGI IMG/M metagenome (GOLD analysis project Ga0265314, IMG submission 203106) | Rhizosphere microbial communities from Carex aquatilis grown in University of Washington, Seatle, WA, United States - 4-1-26 metaG | ecosystem: Host-associated > Plants > Roots > Rhizosphere... | reverse complement strand
ACTGGCGGGAGCTCCCCCACTTCCGACCCGACCTCCCGCGCTGACGGAGCCCCCGGTGAGGCTGGTGCCTCCGCTCCCGCTCCTGCCTCCCATCGAGGGTGCGCCGCCCGTGACTGCGGCGCCGCCTTCGCCGCCGGCGCCACCTGCGAGGGTGGTGCCACCGTTCGCGCTCTTACCGCCGGTCGGGGTCACTCCGCCCGCGGGCGCGTTGCCGCCCATGGCTGCGTTGCCGCCAGCCACGGAAGTGTTGCCACCCATGGTCGCGCCGCCTGAGTTGCCGGTTTCACTGCTGCTCGCGCTGCCGCCTGCTCCACCTTCGTCGCCACCCGATTGAGTCTGTCCGCCGTTGCTCGTGACGCCTCCGGTTTGCGGTGCTTGGCCCGATGAGCTGTTTCCGCAACCCCCAAGGGCCAGAAGCGCTGCTGCGCCCGACAAAAGAACGCTGACTTTCATGTGGCTCCTCCTTCGGTGGACGAGGCGTCCGACGACCTGCTCGTGCAGGTTCTTCGGTCGTCGGCCCGATTCTCTTCTCTTTGTCCTGGCAGCCCGCGCTCTCCATGTCAAGCGATCAAGCGAGGACGTCAGCTCGACTGGTTCGCGGGAGCACCAAAGGGAAAATGGGGTGCGCGGACGGGCAACTATTTCCCCGTGTCTATCTTGACGCGCCTGAAGGATCGCCAGATGAGCAAGTCGTAGACGACCTTGAGGCCGCCACCGATGAAGAACGGAATGCTGGCGAGCCCGGCCGACGCATACAGCGGGCCGGCCGCAATGGGCGAGATGGCGGCGCCCAGGGTGCGCGCGATGCCGGTCACCCCGGCGGCAGCCGAGCGCTCTGCCGGTGGCACCAGGGCCATGGTGTAGGCTTGTCGAGTCGGCACGTCCATCTGCGAGATGCTGAAACGCAACAGCAGAACCACGATGGCGAGCCCCAGGTTTGGCATCAGCGGAACCAGCAGCAGGAGCAGGTTCGAGGGTAGGTGGGTTGCGACCATGGTCTCAAGCAGGCCGATGCGTTTTGCCAGACGGGAGGCGCTGAGCGCCGAGATGCCGGCAAGCATGTTGGCGGCAAAGAATATCTCGCCGAGCACGCTGGGAGAAACGCCGAAGCGCTGGTGAAACCAGTAGGCGACGAACGCTTGCACCACGAAACCGCCGGCGAAAGCGTCGATGGAGAAGAGGCCGGCGAGCCCCAGGACCTTGTCGCGCGAGGTCTTCATGCCCCAAAGGCCTGCCGGCTTGGATTCCGTGACCCGCCCGTGATCCGCTTCGACATCGCGACCAAGTTGTGCGAACAGGGCGACCATGCCGACCGCGACGAGCGAATAGGCCATGGCGACGGTGTGGTAGCTCTTGATCGGCGCCTGCCCGCGCCGTTGCAGAATCTCGGCCAGCGCTCCGCCACAGAGGCTACCGAGCGCGGTGGCAAACGAGCCGACCAGGTTGTACCAGGCGAACACGGCTGTACGTCGCTGGGCCGGAATGGCCTGCGACAGCGCCGCCTGTTCGACCGCCAGGAAGGGGCCGACTTCGTTTCCACTGGGGCTGATGACACCGACGGTGGCCGCCAGAAGCAGAAGCGCGAACGATTGGGTGCTGGCGAAGACCACGCCAGCGGCAATCATCAGGAGCGCGCCCACGAGCAACATTCGCCTCCGGCCCATCCTGTCGGCCCTGGTTGTGATGAAGAGCGAAATGGCTGCGTCGCCGAGAAGCGTCAGTGTCAGAAGAAGCCCGACTTGACTCTCCGTGAGGCCGGAGGCTGCGAGGTGCAGGACAAGGATCACAGACATCAAGCCATAGGCGAAGAGGCGAATGATCCGCGTCGCAAATAACAGCCGAACGTTGCGGCCGAGGTGCGCCTTGGACGGTGCTACGGGCTCCATGAAGCGTATTTATAGCGTGACGTACGCACGGCACAATCACGTGACGGCGCGCATGCATGCGGACGCTGCAGGCCCAGCCTGCAACAATTGCACGGCTTTCTGGGCCCGACCGTCTTTGTAGCCTTTGGATATGGGCGCCGTAGAATTAGGCATGGATATTGATCGTCCAAGGGCTGAAAGTCCAAGGTGACCAATGAAAACGATTCTGCTCACCCTTTTCTGTCTTTCGCTTGCTCGCACCAGCCTCGCTCAGGCCGAGGCCGCGCCGGACTCCCCCGGCGGGGATCCGGGACAGCCGCCCGAGGCCGTTCAGCCTCCGACCGCCGCGCCGACGCAAGTGCCGCCGGCGCCGCCCGCCGAACCACCGGCACCGCCGCAGCAGCCGGCGGACCAGCAGGCACAGGCGCCAGGCGCGCCGGCGCAGGGGCAGGCCACGGGGCAGTGGGTCTACACCAACCAATACGGCTGGGTCTTCATGCCGTATGGCGACCAGTATGTGCACGAAGGTTCCGCCAATGACGAGTATCCGTACGAATACGTTTACTACCCAAGTTACGGCTGGATCTGGCTGGCGTCGCCGTGGGTTTGGGGCTGGGGACCCTACCCGTTCTTCGGGGTGTGGGGCCCCGGGCACTACGGCTGGTACCACGGGCTATACCGCGGCGGCTACGGATGGGGCAGGTATCGCGGCGGCGGGCCGGGGCGTGGCTATGCGGGAATGCGGCCTGGATATGGGGGAGGCACTCGCGGCGGCCAGTACATTGCCCCGCACGGAAACTTCTCCCATCCTGTTCCCGGCGGGGCGTCTGGCGGCTACCGGGGCGGCAGCTTCGGCGGCGGACACAGCTTCGGCGGCGGACACAGCGGCGGCGGACACAGCGGCGGCGGACATCGCTAATCCCACGCGTTTAACCTTTGGCCCAGGCGCGTTCGATGACCTCGCGGAGGAGGTGCAGGCGGCCGTGAAAGAAGTGGTTGGCCCCGGGGATGACGGTCACGGTTAGGTGATTCGCTTCGGCGTACGCCAACACATTCTTGAGGGGAACCACCTCGTCGCGGTCGCCGTGGATGAGTAGGCTGCCGTGTGGAATCGCCGGCAGTTCGTACTGGCGACTGCCCTCGACCGCTCCGACTGCCGGCGCCACCAGCAGCAGTCGCGGTGGTGGCTTGGCTTGGTTTGCCAGCCGCTCGGCCACCCGCGCCTGAACGAAGGCGCCGAAGGAGAATCCGGCCAGCACCACCGGAAGGGTGCCCGCGGGATCCCAGCGTTGCCGCGCAAAGGTCAGGACGGCCAGCAGATCGTCGGTTTCGCCTCGGCCGAAGTCGTGCGTGCCCTTGCTCTGGCCCACGCCACGAAAGTTCGGGCGCAGCGCCAAATGCCCCAGGTCGCGCAGGGTGTGCGCGAGGGTGTATACGACCTTGTTATTGTTGGCGCCGCCGAACAGAGGGTGGGGGTGGGCGATCACCGCCAGGCCGCGCATCTGCTCGGGCTCGTCGACCAGGGTTTGCAGCGGCCCGGCCGGCCCGTCGATGAACAAAGTGTCGCTCGCTCTCGCCATGGACAAGAATGTATTCGATTCTTGCTCACAATTCTCCGGCGGCCGACCATTCGGGCGCGGGTATCCCGTCTTCGATTGTGCGCGACACACCCCAGGCCTGGTATGCTCACCGCACCTGCTCGCCTACAGCCCGCGACGGATGAACATGAAGCTACGAAACAACGCCAAGACATGTTTGTTTCTGCTAACCGCCGCCATCCTCGTGGCGTCCTCGTCTTGCAGCCTGTTCCGCCGGCAGCCGGCCGAGCCAACTATCACGTTCGTCAGCGACTCTGTGGGAAAGAACCCTTTCAAGGGCGTTCGATTCTTCCTCAATCCGGACTACATCGAACAGGTTGAATCCACCGCGCGCAAGCACCCCGAAATGGCGAGCCAGCTTCGCAAGGTCGAGCAGTTCCCAACCGCGATCTGGATGGACACCATTGCCGAGGTTTCCAAGCTGCCGCGCTTCCTCGACGAGGCCAAGCAGCAGCAATCGGCGAGCGGGCAGCCGACGTTGTCGGTCTACGTGCTGTGCGACCTGCCGAATCGCGACTGCGCGGCCAACGCTTCGGCAGGCGAGCTGCTGGTGGAAGCCGACGGCGTGGCCCGCTACCAAAAGGAATTCATCGACCCCATCGCGGCGCAGTTTCAGGCCTATCCCGACCAGCCTATCGCCGTGATTGTCGAACCGGACTCGCTGGCGAATTTCACCACCAACATGCACTTCCCCAAGTGCGCGGCGTCGGCGGACGCCTACCGCCAGTCGATCGTCTACGCCATCAAGAGGCTGTCCCTGCCCAATGTCAGCGTCTATCTCGACGCCGCCCACGCCGGGTGGCTGGGCTGGGACAAGAACCGCGAGCGCATGGCCGCTGTGTTCAAAAAGCTGCTGGATCAGGCGGGCGGCCCGGACATGATTCGCGGCTTTGCTACGAACGTTTCCAACTACACGCACCTGTCGAATCGAGACGGCGCCGCGCTCGCGCTTACCAACCCATGCCCGAACGAGCTTTCCTACGTGAAGATGCTGGCCGAAACCTTCGACATGTATGGCATCAAGGGCAAGGGCTTCATCATTGACACCTCCCGCAACGGGCGCGGCGGCATTCGGCACCAGTGGGGCAACTGGTGCAATATCAAGGGCGCCGGGTTAGGCGAGCGGCCTCGTGCCGAGCCTGTCCGCGGGATCGACGCCTACTACTGGATCAAGCCCCCGGGAGAATCGGACGGGGTTTCGGATCCCAGCCAGCCCCGATTCGACGAGATGTGCGCGGTCGCAGACGCGGCCCCCGGCGCGCCCCAAGCCGGAAAGTGGTTTGAGTCCTACTTCATCGACCTGGTCGGCAACGCGAGCCCGCCGCTTTGAGGCCCTATTGGGGCCGCCAGTGGCCCGGGCGATAGCGCCAATGGCCAGGACCTCGTTCCCAGTGGGCAGGCTCCCAAGCCCAACCCGGCCGGCGCGCTTCCCAATGGCCCGGCAGCCAGACCTGTTGCCGCCCATCCCAGTGCCAGGTTCCGCCGATCCAGAAGTAGCCGGGGCCGGGCTGAGGCGGCGGAACCTCCGTGCGTGCAGCCGGCGGCGCGACGGTCACGGTCAGCTCGCCTGGCGGCGCGTAGACTGGGGTCGGCGCGGGAGAGGCCGCCCAATAGCCCGGGGTAAACACCCACTCCCCGCCTTCATTCGCCCAGCGACCGTCGATCCAGACCTGCCCTGCCGCCGGGGGAAGCTCCCAACGCCCGCCCATCCACACGTGCCGCCCGCCTTCCCAGGCCCAGTAGCCGCCGATCCAGACGTGCCGCGGCGAGGGCGCGAATGGTCGAGCTTCGCGACGAAGCGGCGGTGGGGCGACCCCGATGCGCACCGCCGGACCGGGGTGACCGGGGTGGAAGTGGGGGTCCTCCATCTCGCGGCGTTCGTGTCGCATTTCGCGGTCGTGTTCGCGTTCCTCGCGGCGTTTCTCGCGGACTTCCCGGCGCTGCTCGCCGATCTCGCGATGCTCCTCGTGCCGTTCGCGGCGCATTTCGTCGCGATCGGCGGGCTGGGCACTCGCAAGCCGGCCTGCACCAAGACAAAGCACGAACGACATCATCACTGCGATGGTCTTCATGGTCCTTCTCCTTGCGAATACTGACGCTGGCCGGAGAGATTTCATTCACACGGTTGGCGCTGCCGTAGCTGTTGACTGTTGGCCCCGGCCGAATGAGGATGCGCACCCTCCATGTCAGCAAAGAAGGAAAAGACCCCGGACGTCCCCGTCTTGGATTTTGAACGTCCCATCGTCGAGTTGCAGCGCAAGATCTCGACCCTCAAGCAGCGTTCGCGGACTTCGACCGATCTCTCGCGCGAGGTCCACACGCTCGAGCGCCATGCTGACGAGCTGCAGAAGCGAATCTTCTCCGATCTGAGCCCTTGGCAGAAGGTGCAACTGGCCCGGCACCCCGGGCGACCCTACACCCTCGACTACGTGGCACGCATCATCAAGGACTTTCACGAATTGCACGGAGATCGCCACTTCGCCGATGACGCCGCGATGATCGCCGGTTTGGGCTATTTCGACGACACCCCCGTCGTCGTCTTGGGCCAACAGAAGGGGCGCAAGACCAAGGAGAAGCTCCACCGCAACCTCGGCATGGTCAAGCCCGAGGGCTATCGCAAGTCCATGCGGCTGATGGATCTGGCGGCGCGATTCAAACGGCCGGTGATTTGCCTACTCGACACGCCGGGCGCGTTTCCGGGTATCGACGCCGAGGAACGCGGCCAAGCCGAAGCAGTGGCCAAGAGCCTTGAGGTCATGGCCGGGCTTCCCGTGCCGATCATTTCGGTCGTGATCGGCGAGGGCGGCTCGGGCGGCGCGCTTGCCATTGGCGTCGCGGACCGGGTTTTGATGTTGGAAAACGCGGTCTACTCGGTGATCACGCCCGAGGGATGCGCGTCGATTCTGTTCCGGAGTGACGAGCGCAAGGCGGAGGCTGCGGCGGCAATGAAGATGACCGCACCCGAGATCCAGCGGCTGGGAGTGATTGACGACATCATTCCCGAGGCGCCGGGCGGAGCACATCGTGACTTCGACATCACCGCGGAGAACTTGGCGACGGCGATTCGCAAGCACCTAGGCGATCTGATCCATCTGTCGCCGCAGGAGCTCAAGGATCAGCGTTACCGGAAGTACCGGCGCATGGGAACCTTCGTCGAGACCTCGGGCCCGGACAACATGAGCTAGCCGTGGCAGACGAGACGCAAATCAACCAAACCCGGCGCAGCATCAGCCCCGGCGCCGAAGAGATTCTAGGGCTCTACTTCCCGGTGCTCGACCACGGCTTCGTGGCCTTGGTCGACTACATGGGCACCGACGTGGACATCGAGCGCGCAGCTCGCGTGAGCTACGGCTTCGGCACGCGCCAGCTCAGCAAGACGCGCGGGCTGCTTCGCTATCTGCGGAGGCACAGGCACACCACGCCCAGCGAGATGGTCGAGCTGAAGTTCCATTGCTCGATGCCCATTTTCGTGGCCCGGCAGTGGATCCGCCATCGCACCGCCAACGTGAACGAGATGTCCGGTCGGTACAGCCTGATGCCGATGCTGTTCTACGAGCCGCCTGCCGAACAACTGCAGGCGCAGAGCGCGCAGAACCACCAGGGCCGGGCAGGGGGGCCGCTCGCGGAGGACGTGCGCAACCAGGCCTACCGTCGCTGGCAGGATTCCCGGCAGGAGGCCGTGGCCAACTACGAATGGATGTGCAGCAACGACGTGGCCCGCGAGCTTGCCCGCATCGACTTGCCGCTGTCGACCTACACCCAGTGGTACTGGAAGATCGACCTGCACAACCTGCTGCACTTTCTGACCCTCCGGGTGGATAGCCACGCGCAGTGGGAAATACGCGAATTCGGCCGGGTGATGGCCGGCATGCTGAAGCGGGTCGCGCCGATTTCTTACGAGGCGTGGATCGACTACGACGTGTGCGGCGCGCACCTTTCGCGCATGGAGATGGACGTGGTGCGGGCTCTGCTGCGCGAGTCGGAAAGCGGCCTTATGACCGACGCTGGCCAGATGTCGCACGCCGAGATGCAGGCCAAGGGCCTGTCGCGCCGGGAGGCCGAGGAGTTTCTCTCTACCCTCGGGCGTCGCGACGTTCCCGACTTCGAGCTGGACCTGTCGCAGGCCAAGCCCGCCGAATTCTTCGAACAGGAATGCGCCCGGGCGGTGCCGCAGGCTGCACCCAAGCCCGGCGACGAGTAAGCGTCGGGCAGCCGGAGCTAGCCAAGCAAATCCCCATCGCTGGCGGCCAGCGATGGACGACGGGACTTGCGCAAAAGCTCGCACGCGGTTTGCACCGCTTCGTGGGTCCCGGTCAGGATCAGGACATCGTGCTCGCGGATGACCTCGTCGGCCGATGGGATGGCGACATCGCCGTGGCCGCGCTCGATGGCCAGCACAGTGGCGCCGGTGAGACCACGCAGGTTGATCTCCTTGAGGCTGCGGCCGATGCAGGTAGCGCCGGCCGCGACGGAAAACGCGGTCGGCTCGCCGATGCCAGGCATCATGGTGCGCAGCTCGTCGAGCTTGCCCGGGCCGGGCTCATGGCTGCGGCTCTGCGCGACCAGGGCTTCCAGCACCGCCTGCGTGCCCGCGCGCACGTGGCCTTCCAGGTTGGTAGCGCTTCGCCAGAAGGGCAGCGCCAAGAGCGCGACGCCTACCACCAGCGCGACGGCGAAGGGAAATCGGGTGGGAAGAAAGGGCTGGGTCAGCGCGACCAGGGGCGCGCCAGCGGCAAACAGAATCGCCAGCTCAAGGGTTGCCCGCAGCGCGCGTCTGGGCGCCTCGGCCAAGTCGACGCCAGTTCCGCTGGCAGGAAAGGCACCCAGGGCCAGCAGCAGTCCCAGTCGACGAGCCACGCGCAAGGCGCCCCAAAAGAACGGCAACGCGAGCACGATGGCCGACGCTGCGAATAACACTCGCGTGAGGAGAAGGTGCTGGCCCAAGAAATGCCCGAGCGGAATGCGGCCTTGCCCGAGCGAGGCTGCGATGACGATGCCGGCGATGATGGTCACGTCCAGGAACAGGAAGCCGGCAAGGCGCCTGATGCGGGTCCATTCCGTCGGGCGGCGGCGGGTCTCGCCCAGGGCTTGCACCCACGAACCATAGAGCGCGGCGTAGGTCTGCACGGCGTGGGGCAGGCGGCGATCTACCGCAGCGGCGAAGCTGGCGGAGGCCCGGACCAGAAACGGGGTCGCCAGGCTGCTTAGGGCCGACACCGCGATGGCGATGGGAAAAAGCGAGCTGCGCAGCGCCCCGGCCGCAGTTCCGACCCCGGCGAGAATGAACGAAAACTCTCCGATTTGGCCGAGGCTCATCCCCGATTGGATGGCGAGCCGCACGCCGTTGCCTGCCACGAAGGCACCCAGGCCGACGCCCACGAGCTTGCCGACGATCACCACGGCGCTGAGCGCCAGCACCGCGGGCAGGTTGTGACCGATGGCGCTGAGGTCGATGCGCATACCGACCGCGACGAAGAAGACGCCTGCGAAGATGTCACGGATAGGTCGAATCAAGCGCTCGGCGACCTTGACCTCGCCCGACTCGGCCACTAGGGCGCCTGCCAGAAAGGCACCGAAGGCCACGGAATAGCCGGCCTTGTGCGACAGAAAGGCGAAGACGGAAGCAATCGCGAGGCAAGCCATCACCAAGGTTTCGCTTCGTCCTGCGCGCGCCACGAAGCGCACGAGGCGCGGAACGACCAGCATACCGACGGTCAGCATGGCAGCCAGAACCAACAGCAGCCGTCCAGTGGCGCGTCCGAGCACGGCCGCAGGAACGCCGCCTGCGCCGGTGCCCACAGCGGTCAGCACCGCGAGGAGCAGGATGGCGATCAGGTCCTCGGCCACCAGCACGCCGAACACCACCTCGGCAAGGCGGCCGTGGATGCCTCGTTCCGAGAAGGTCTTTGCGACAATCGTCGTGCTGGAGATGGCGCACATGCCGGCGGTGAAGATGCTCTCGGTGGTGGTGAAGCCGAGCAGGCGGCTTGAGAAGTAGCCAAGCCACGCCACCAAGCTGCATTCGACGAGCGCCACCAATCCGCCCGAGGGCGCGATACGAATCAGGCGTCGCACGCTGAATTCCAGCCCCAGCGAAAACATGATCAGGATGACGCCGATATCCGCCAGTGGCACCGCGAGCTGCGGCGAAACCGCCAGCCCTAGCGGCGCCGCGGGGCCGACCAGGAGCCCTGCCAAAAGGTAGCCCAGCACGAGGGGCAATCCCGCCCGTTGGAATGCCGTCGCGAAAAGCGCCGCGATGCTGACGATGAGAACCAGGTCGGTCAGCGGGCCAGCGTCTTGCCCACCGGCAAGCGCGAGCATCTTGCAGGCGGCTGGGGTGCTCATGGGCGGCCAAACACTCCAGACACCGGCGTGGGTGAGATCGATGCCAGACTTCTGGTACTCTCGGACTCGATGTCCCTGCGTGCCTCCGTGCGAGCCATGTTCCTCGTGCTGTGTGTCGGCCAGCTTTGGGCCGGATGCAATTCGTTAGACGAGGATACCCCGGACCGCCTCGACTTTGCTCTGCCAACTGTGAGCTGGACGATTTCCACGGACGACCCGCAGTGGAGGGCTTCTCCGCCACGGGACGCGGCGACGCCCGGCTTCGTTTGCGCGGGGCCGGAAGTGCTTCCCGGGGCCGACTGCTGCGCCCCGCCTTTGGACTGCCAGGAATATCCGTTCGCGTGCGATCCCAATAGCAACTTCTGCGCGCTGACGTTCGACGTAGACTTGGCCGAGACCGTCCTGCTGGCAGAGCAGGTGCAGGCCCTCGCGGCGGCGCGGGGACGTGCGTTCGCACGGGTTGAGCTTCTTGCTCTAGCCACGAACGTCGACAAACCCGACGGTCTACCCATTCGCGCTGCCAGCCTGTTCATCGGGCCAGAGGATCTGGCCACGTCGTCGGATCCATCGGCGGTATTGCTCGCGTCGGTCGCCTTGGTGAAGGGATCTTTTGCGGCGCCGCTGGAGGGCGCCGGGGCCCGCGCCTTCGCTGGGTTCGCCCAAGAGTACCAGACCCCCTTCTCCCTGCTTTTGTCGGCCCACGTGGTGGTGCCGAACGGCGCTGTCGTCCCGTCGGGCATGGTCCAGGTGACCGCCACCGGCCAGGCGCGCGGTTACTACTAGGCAACGCGATTGCAGGGGCAGCTAGGTCGGTGTGGAAAGCGGCGGCGAGCTACGGCAGCCGCCGGTACAGCACCACGCCCGCGTGCGCCTCTTCACGCCGATAGTGGCTGTCGAGGTATGCGCGCAGTCGCGGGTATCGCGCGACCGGGAACTTGTCATAGCCGTCCCAGCCCGCGGCGGCGGCGTCGACGAACAGGGTGGGGCGCCGCCTTTCAAGGTCGGCAAACAGCATGTCCCACGCCGCCGGCCATTGGTTGCGGTCGGCATTCCATTCGCCGGTCTCGGTGGGCGTGCCAGGACTTTCGCCGGTCAGGTAGTTGCAGAACGAGAAGCGCGCCCCCATCGGCCGCCGTGCCAGAACGTAGAGCTGCGGCGAATTGCCCCAAACGAAGATGCGATCGTCCGGCCCGGTGAGGGCGTCGATCCGGGTGGCGACCTCGTCGTAGGGTGGCTCCGTCTCGTCGAGCGCGAGGGCCCAAGGCCGAGCGACGGAGGCCAGTAGGAAGAACGCGCAGGCGGGCAGAGCGCAGAGTGTCCCGAGAATGACCCGATGGTGCTTGCCCCTGTCCCAGAGCCGATCGAAGACGGGCGCTGCCAGTAAGCAGAGCGGCGCCAAGACGAGATGGAAGTAGTGACCGAAGAACCGGCCGCCCGCCGCCAGGGCAAACGCCGAGGTCACAAGCCAGAAGAGCCCTAGCACTGCCGAGGGCGAGCAGGATTCGCCGCAGTCGACAGGATCGCCACTCCTGCTTCGGTGAGAAATTACCGAGGCCACGCGGGCTGTGGTCGCGATCGCCGCCCAGATTCCGAGCGAATAGGGCACGATTGCGGCGCCACCCACGAGCGCTGTTCGCCGCAGTCCGCGCGCAAGCGCCGCCAACCCTGTCAGGCCCGCACCCACGTAGGCGAAGTTGAACTTGAACCAATACACCGTGGCGTTGGCGTTGCCAGCCACCGCACACCAGGCGAGATACGCGGCGGATGGAACCAGCGCGCCTGCCACTTGACATGCGACTGCCGCGCCCGCCCGTGGCCAACTCAGTCGACCAAGCAAGACCCACCAAATCAGCAGTCCTGCGCCCGCGCCGAGGAAAGTGAGCCCTTGATACTTGAACAACGCGCAGGTCCCGACCAGAACGCCGACCGCAAGTTGGATACTCCAGAAACGCATCCTTTCGCAGCGCCTGCGTAGCCCGTACAATAGCAGCCACGCCGCTGCGGTCTGCGGCAGCAACAGGAAGAGCTCGCAATTCGCTGCCAAGGCGTCGTAGTCGTGCCAGGTGGTCGAGAAAACAAGAAACAGGCCTGCGGCCCAAAGGCCCGACCATTCGCTGCTGTCCTTCCGCTTGATGGCAAATAGCAGCATCGCGGTGAGCAGGACCGAGACAACCACAAAGGCGTGCGCACCGTGCGTATTGTAGCGACCGAGGGCGGCAAAACCCGCCTGATAGACGTGATAGATGAACGGCGGCTTGTGATCCACGACGTCGCGATAGAGGAGAGATCCGCGCGACATCGCGGCCGCCGTGGTCGCGTAGATTGCCTCGTCGTCGGACAAGAGCGGTCGTGCGAAGGTTGGCAGGCGCAACGCCGCCCCCAAGACGAAGACAACCGCCAAGCAAATCGTAAGTCTGCGCATCCGTGCCCGCCAGGGCTCGGGCATACCTTCGCTATCGTCGAGCGGCTTGCGAGTTTCCTTGGGCACTGGATGCGGCGACCGAGTGTCGCACCGCTGTTAGGTGAGCTCAAGGCCGAAGCCGGCATCCCCAAACCCCGGGCCGACGCGTGTGGCAATTACGGCGAGCTGTGATCCCGATCAGAGATGCGTGAAGCGAGAAGCAACAAACAAGAACTGAGTGTCCGGAAATGCAAGAAGGGGGCGGCGATTGGAGAAGCGAGCGTGAAGAAGTTGGGGGTTGCGTGAGCCAAGTTGACGAGGTTGTCGACACTGTTCAGGCAAAGAGGTTTGCGTCATGAGCAGAGTACGAGGATCGATCACCAGCGTCTGTCTCGCGCTTTTTGTTGCGGCGTGTGGCTCGGGAACCGGCGGTTCACCGGGCACTGGCGGCTCTGGCAGTGGCGGTACGTCGGGAGGCCAGAACGGCGGAACCACCAGCAGCCAGAACGGCGGGAGTACGAGCAGCCAAAACGGCGGTACGTCGGGGAGCGACAATGGTGGAAGCACCAGTAGCGACAACGGCGGGAGTACGAGCAGCCAGAACGGCGGGACCACGAGCAGCCCAAGCGGCGGCGCTGGTGGCAAGTCGAATGGCGGCACCACGAGCACTCCCAACGGAGGGACCACCAACAATCCCCAGGGGGGTGCAAGTGGAAGCGCGAATGGTGGAACCACCAGCATTCCTAGCGGCGGTACGTCCGCAAATCCGAACGGTGGCGTGGCCGGGGGCGGATCCGGCGGCAAAGCCACGGGTGGAAATCCGGCCGGCGGGACAAACGGCGGGACCGGTGGTGTCACGAGCAACGGCGGCAGCCAGGCCGGCGGCACGCAAGGCTCGGGCGGAGCAAGCAGCGCCGGCGGAAGTGCCGCTCCTTCGACCGTCCTCATAACCTCCGCGAACGGCGCTTTCTGGAAGACCGGCTCGGCGACCGATAGCACGGGCAACGCAACTATCACCGTGAACGATACTTCCGTGGCGCAGACCTGGGAAGGCTTTGGCGGAGCATTCAACGAGAAGGGGTGGAAGTACCTTACCGATGCAGGACAATCGGTGCAGGACCAGGCCATGCAACTGCTGTTCGGCAGCGACGGGTGCAAGTTCGCGTGGGGCCGCATCCCGATTGGCGCAAGCGACTACGCGTTGGCTCGCTACACCGACGACGAGGTGTCAAGCGGCACCGACGCCAACATGGACCATTTCTCGATCGATCAGGACAAGAAGTACCTCATCCCGTACATTCAGGCTGCGCAGAAGGTAAAGTCGGACATTCGCTTCTGGGGCAGCCCATGGACACCGCCAACCTGGATGAAGACCGGACCGTTCACGGCCACCACCGATGACAGCGGTACGACCTCGTCGAACTTTGACAGCGGGAACATGAAGAGTGATAGCGCGACCCTGACGGCGTACGCTCAGTACCTGGTGAAGTGGGTCCAAGCCTTCAAGGACCAGGGTATCAACGTGGAGGTCGTTGCTCCTCAGAATGAGCCCAACTACGTTCTGCACTACCCCTCCTGCCACTGGGATACTTCCACGTTCGTCACGTTCGTCGGAACCTACCTCGGGCCGGCGATATCCAAGGCTGGGCTGAGTCTCAAGGTGATGGATGGTACGCTATCCAATTCCGGCAGTACCGCCGATCTCGATGTCGGGCAGAAGGTGCTGCAAGACTCGACCGCGAAGGGATACTGCGGTGCCATCGGCGTGCAATGGGGCATGTCAGACCAGGGCCCGGTCAATACCCTCAAGGGCCTGGCAGGTAGCATGTCTATCTGGCTTTCCGAGACCAAGTGTGGCGGCACCATGGGATCGACGGCACCCGCACCCAACGACTTCAGCTACGCCCACGACACTTGGGGTTACATTACCGGTGCGATCAAGAACGGGCTGACCGGGTACAACGCGTGGAACATGGTGCTCGACCCGGGCGGGCTAGGTATCGACGACCACCGCAAGTGGCCGCAGAATGCCTTGCTCGTGGTCAGTTCCGGGGCTCTTACCGTGACCCCCGTGTACTATGTCTACCGTCACATCTCGCAGTTCGTGGATCCCGGCGCCAAGGTGGTCGGAACGACCGGCGGAGACTCGATCGCCTTCAAGAACCCCGACGGCAGCCTGGTGGCGGTGATGTACAACTCGAGCGGCGCGGGCACGTACACCGTCTCGATCGGCGGCAAGAAGCTTCAGTTCGCCATCCCCGGCAGCGCCTGGGCGACCTTGAAGGTCAAGCCTTAGCGGCCATAGCACGGTCTCTTTCGTATCGCCCCGGCTGCACAAACGGCCGGGGCGTTTTCGTTGCTACAATCACCCCTGCATGAACCTGGCGGGCAACGCCGCGAACATTCGTCGGGCCGCGGCTGCGGCAGGCGCAGCTTCGCTGCTCGCGCAGGTGGTCTTGCTGCGCGAGATTCTCGCGTGTTCCCAGGGCAACGAGCTGGTGCTGGGAATCGTGCTTGGCGTGTGGCTGTGTTTGACCGGCGTTGCCAGCGCCCTCGGTGCCATACCGTCTTGGCAGCCGCAACGGGCGCGGTCCGTGCTGTCCTGGCTGCTCAGCTTGGCGCCGTTGCTTTACCTCGGCGCACTCTGGCTGACCCGGCTGGGACGGCCGGATGCCTTGGGTGAGGCGCCCCGACTCCACGCGATTCTGCTGACGTCGTTGGTGGCCCTCCTTCCGGCGTGCGGGCTGGGCGGATTCGCCTATGCCTGGGCCATCAAGGCCTCGTCCAAGCAAGAATCGCCTGCCGTCTACATCGCCGAAACCGTGGGAGCGACCGCCGCCGGGCTGCTGTTCCACTTCGTTCTCGGTGAACGTCTGTCAAGCGTGTGGACTCTATGGCTGGCGGGTGCGGTCTGCGCGGTGGGCGGAATCTTGGTTGGGTGGCCTTTGCGGCGGACGCAATCACTTGGACTGTCACTGGTGGCGGCTGTGGCCTCTGCGCTCTTGGGGCCGACGGTAGCAGCCTCGGTGGAGGCTGCTCGGTTTCGCGGCGAGACCATTCTCACCTCCCGTCCGTCCCGCTACGGCCTTCTGACCGTGCTCGCGCGCGGAGGGCAGCGGGTCTTCCTGCAAGACGGCGTGCTGCTCTTCACCAGCGAGGACCAGATTGCTGCCGAAGAAAGGGTTCACCTTCCGATGCTGCTTCATCCGGCGCCTCGTCGTGTTCTGCTCCTGGGCGGCGGGCTCGGCGGTGGACTGGCGGAAGCCCTCAAACATCATCCTGAACGGATCGACTACGTTGAGGTCGATCCCGGGTTACTTGGACTGGCCGCCCGGTTTGCCGGTTTGGAAACCCGAGCGGCTTTGTCTGATTCGCGCGTGCACGTGGCGGTCGCCGACGGACGCAGTCTGCTCCGCCGGGCTAGGCAGCAGTACGATGTCATCCTAGTCGACGCACCGGTACCGCAGAACGCGCTCATGGCCCGCTACACCAGCCGCGAGGCCTTCCAAGACGCCCGCCGGGCTCTCGCGTCGGGAGGCATCCTCGCGCTGGTCACGCCCGGCAGCGATACCCACCTCGGGGAAGCAGCCAGGCAGAGACACAGTACGGTCTTGAGCACGCTCGGAGATGCCTTTCCTTTCGTGGGTTCCGCACCCGGTGCCACGACGATTCTCTGGGCCTCGACCGAGCCCGTCGACGCAACCCCCGCCGTGCTGGTGCGGCGCCTGAAAGACAGGCACCTCAATCTAGCCGAGGTGGGACCAACCTGGCTTTGGGATCGGCTGCTGCCCATGCACATCGCGAGCTATCGCCAGGCTGTCGCCCGCACGCTGCCCGTGGAAAGTCGCGATTTCCGGCCCGTGGTCTATCTGTTTGGGCTGGTCGAGATGCTGCAGACGCTTTCGCCGGCGCTGGCGCGGGGGGCGCTGGCCGTGGCCCTCGGGCGGAAGCGGTGGGTTGCTGTTGGGGCAGGCTTGATTGTGGTAGCCGTGGTGCTTGGCCTTTGGCGGCGGCGACAGTCGCCGGGATTCGGCGTTGCGGTTGCCGGTGCCACCGGGATGATGCTGCAGTTGGTCCTCTTGCTCGCCTACCAGTCCTTGCGTGGTCACCTGTATCATGGCCTGGGGCTCTTGTTCGCAGCCTTCATGGCCGGCATGGCGGTGGGGGCGCTCGCGGGGGGCCGATTTGCCGGGCAAAGGCGCGCGCTTGCCGCGGCGATCGGCGTCGAGGCCGTGGTCGCGCTCGCGGTATGTCTACTCCTCCAGATGGCCCGAGGCGTGCCCGAGGCAGCGACCGTGATCATCTCCGTCGCACTGCTCGCCGTTGGCGCCACCTCCGGCGCGGTCTATCCGCTCGCGGTCAGCGCTGCGGCGGACGCTCGGGCTGGGGCGCGCATGTACGCTTGGGACTTGGTCGGCGCGGCGGGCGCAGCGCTGGTGACGTCGCTGGTGGCCATCCCTCTCTTCGGGCTTGTGCCGGTTGTGCTAGCCGGGGCGTTGCTTTGCACGCTGGCAGCGCTGGTCAACCGGGGCAGGGCGCGATCGTGATTTGACCAAGAGTCATCCCAGTCGCCACGCCGACTCGTGTTTGGCCATCCAGTCCAGCGCTTGCTCGAAGAGACCTTCGTCCACAAGGTCGCCGGCCATCAGGCTGGGCGAAACGTAGCGAAGCCCATCCTTCTCGTACGAACGATGGAACACGCTTCGGTCGGCCGGTTTGACCAGAACGACGTTGCCGCCTTCCTCGACCGGGTGAAGGCCGAACTGGTTGGCGGCTGCGGCGAGGTCGTCCACGTACATCACCAGCCTGTCCCGCGCTGGCCGGCAGGCCAGCTGGGCGAAAGCAAGCTCGCCCGTGATCGCGTGCAGAAAGCCGCTTGGCCCGAGGCGTGCGAGCAGATCGGGCAAGCCACGGCTGGACACCAAGGTTGCGTTCTCGCCGTGCGACTCAAACGGTGAGTCGAGCGACCAGCGCCGCAGGATCTCCTGCCAATCGACCTTCTCGATCTGGCCGCGGGGTTTGCGTTCAATCGTGCCGGATTCGCAAAGGAAGGCGATCACACGCGACGCAACGCTTGCTTCCACCCGAGCCTGTTCGGCAAGGCTCGCGACAGGGTAGGGCGGCCGCAGGTCGACCAGTGCGCGTGCCACGCGGCCTGCCATCTCGCCGCACAACGAACGGGTACCGCGATCGCCGCCCTTGCTCGGACTGATACCGCCGTCGCGCTCCAAGCGTAGCTCGATGTCGCCGATGGCGATCTTTGCGTTACCAGCCAAGTCCCAATAGCCGATGCCGAAGCCGCGCAATCGCTCCCGAACCGGGGGAGAAAGGTAGGGTGATACGAGCAGCGCGGGGTTGCGGATACGGGCAACGTGTGCCGCAATGGGACCCAAATCGCGGGGCTCGACGCGACGGCGAGCAACCACCAGGCAAATGGCGTTCTGCTTAGACTTGTTGCGAATCACAACCCACGCATCACCCTTGGGCGAAGGCTGGGGGAGGTTCGACGGCGCGAGCGAATACCCACGGGGCAATACGGTTGCTAAGGCCTCTAGGCCGTCGCGTAGCAATGGATCGGGGACGCTTGCCATGGGGAGAAATGGGTAAAGCTGCTCAAAGCAAATCGGAACACCCGTTGACGACCGCCCATCTTCTTTTCTTACCTCGGGCCAGGCGCAAGGAGAAGTTTTTCGGCGTGCTTCCGGCGGGCTAGAACCAGTATCCCACACCGATGTGCAAGCCGAAATAGCTTGAATGCAGCTCGGTCGTGACCACGTCGCCGTTGGCAGGGCCCGCCGTCTCGCTGCTTTGGTAGCCCCATTGCTGGGTTGCCCGAAGGGCCGCGTATCCGTGCGAGGAGAACGACAGAAGCAGTCCCAAACCGGCCTGTAGGACAAAGCCGGTCACGGTTCCGGGATCGGTGTACCCCTTTACCATCCCGGACGCATTGATCCGCGAGTAGCCCGGCGCAGCCGAGACCAGCAAGCAGATCCACGAGCCCACCGGGAGGGTGAGCCCGACCGTGGGCAGGAAGTCCGTCTGATAGCCGCTGGACCCGTAGAGACTGCTGCCGGAATCCACCGGCGACGATGTGTCGGACCACTTGACGGTCGCGAGATATTGAAAGGAAAGGCCGAAGAAGATGTATCGAACCGGCTGAAATTCTGCAGAAATTGACAGCCCAGGGGTCGCGCTGGCGTCGCCGGAAAGAAAAGCCTGGGCCTCGCCGGCGCGAGAGAACTTGTAGCTCAAGGTTCCAAGCGGAAACACCACGAAACTCGCGTCGAGTCGGAGCCAGCCGAGGGCTCGGGGTTCCTCGGGCACCGGTTCGGTCACGGGCCGTGCCTCCACCGGTTGTGCCTGCGCAAGCCCTGTGGTGCTCGCCGCGGGCGGGGCCGGCGACGGATACAGCGGATAGCCAAGCGGGTATCCATAGCCGGGCGGATAGGGCGCCCCGGGCGGGTAGAAGTAGACGGGCGGGGAGGGAGCGGTGCTGGCCGGAGGTGCGGGCGCCGGGGCGGGCGGCGCGGGCATCTGCACTGCGGGCTCGGGCGCCGGCATCCCGAAGGGGGCGCTCGATCCCGATGGCGCCGCCCCAGGCGTCGCGGGTTGGCCACGGGCCGGCGGCGCCACCGCAAAGCCCGCAAGCGCGACAAGCAAAGACAACCTCACGACGCCGCACTCTAGCAGTAGCGCGTAAAACTCTCCACGCCGACCCGGCGCGAGCAAACAGGGGTGACAGCCGGTGTTTTTCTAGGCAGGATGGCCGGCCTCATGAGTGACGACCTTCTTCGCATTGGCATGCCGGCTGGCTCTTTGGCCGACCCCAACCGGGGCGGCAACCTGGTTCAGCTTCTCGAGCAGGCCGGGTTTCGGACCTCGGGCTACCAGTCGGGTGGACCGAGCAAGTTCACCACGGTCGGTTTCCTGTATGGCTGGGACGGCCGGCCCCAGGAATTCGCAACCCAGCTCGGCATCGGCGAGCTGGACGTGGCCATCGCGGGCGACGATTGGATCCGCGAACGCGTGCTGGAGCTCAAGTTCGAATACGGCCGCGACATCGAGCTTCGTCGCGTCTTGCCCTTGGGTCGAGGCGGGGTGCGGCTTGTGGGCATCGTGAAGCCCGAGCGGGATTACGCGGATGCGGTGGCCTTTTTCAAGGACCTCGGCGCGCGCAAGCCCCTCATCACGGCCGTGGCCGAAATGCCGTACCTGGCGCTGGAATGGATTTCCAAGCGGCTCGCCGAGGGCGGCCTGGCGGACGCGTTCGCCAAGTTCTCGGTGCAGAAGTATTCGACACCGCCCAAGATCGACAAGGGCATCTTGATTTTCGAAACCTGGGGCAAGACCGAAGCCAAGGTCAAGAATGGCGGCGCCGATCTGGGCCTGGAAATCACCCAGAGCGGCAGCGCCATCAAGAACTACGGCCTGCGCATCATCGACGAGGTGATGGAATCGGGCACGTCGATCTGGGTGAACCCGAGCATCCGGAGCCAGCCGCAAAAGTTCGAGCTCCTGCGCATGTTCTTGCTCAACCTCTACGGCGCTATCAACGCGGAGAACAAGGTCCTCTTGCTCTTCAACGTCCCGGTCAAGAACGCCCCCCAGGTGGAGGCTTACCTCGAACGCAACAACCTCTTCGCCGACGAGCCGAGCCGAATCAGTGGCCAGTCGTACACCGAGTACAGCATCGAGGTGGACACCGCGAACGCCAAGCAGCCGCTGGCCAAGATCCGCTACGACCTGGCGGTCATGGGAGCCCGCGGAATCGACACGATCCCCCTGACCTCGGCCATTCCCGGCATCAGCGTGATCGACAATTGGTAGTCACGGTCGCGAGGTGGAGTCACACGAGGGGTAGGTGACGTAGATGCCATTTTGTTGCATGTTGAGGTAACTATCGCAGTATCTCCCCAACAGCGTTATCTGGTTGTGATTCGCGCTTGGGAAGCACCAGCCATCCGCGGGACCGCAGTCGACTCTTGGGACCTGGGTGTAGGTGTACGCGAGCCACACGCTGAGGTTGGCGTCGACCGGCACCGGGTCGTTCGTGGAGAGCGTGCAGAGGCTGTCGCCAATTCCGTCGAACAGGTTCAAGATCGTCCCATCGAGCAAATCGAGGTTGGTGGCGGAGCTCAGGCGCGGGACGGCTCCCGGGACGGCTACCTTCGATCCGAGGTTGCTTAGCGTCACCAAGCAAGAGCTTCCACTCGGTTGGTAGCCGACGGTGAGGATCACCAAAGGAATTTCCTGGTCGACGACCAACCCGGTGGCGGCCGTGGTGGCAGTGTGACAGGCGTCGTTGGCGCTGCCCTCGCTGGCGCAGGCAGGCTCGCTGGCAGTTATCAGCAGAACATATTGCTCGCTGTCCTTGGTAGGGTTTTGCTTGTTGAAATAGTCGTTGGCGACGCCGAGTGCCTTGTGGGAAGGGGAATCCGGGCTTCCGGACAGACACTCCGGATCGCTGCAGTCCAAGTACCCCATGTCCTGCTGGAGATGCTTGAGCACGTTGTACTGCGGATCGACAACCGCGCCGGCGCAGCAGCTTGCATGCGAGCAAGTGCTGAATGGGTAGTCCGTGTCGGGAAACTCCTCGAATCCGAACTTGATGTAGTTCTGGTGAGTATTGATGTACTTGGTTAGGACATTCTGAACGCCGGCAGCTCTGCTGGTGGCGCCGGAAAGTGGGCCTTGCATTGCCGACGATCGGTCGAGGAGTATCAGGACCTCGGCCGATTGCGACTTGAAGTGAAGCTCCTGCGTCGTCCTGCACACCGCATCGGGATCCCACCAGGCTGAATGATCCGCGCCTGCATCCGGCCCCGACCCTCCATCCCAGAGGTCGTGCAGGAGTATCGGATCCTTGCATCCTCCGAGCGCGATCACAACGGCAAGGCAAGCAGCGCGCCGGATCATGGCGGCTAGCGGCTTTCCGAGCTGGCCTCCGCGGCGCGAAGGCGCTCCGCCAAGCGTTGAACGTCGCCCCGCCGCTCGCTCGACGGGTGGCGCGAAATGAACGCATTGGCCTCGGCCAAGGCAGCCTGGACGTCGCCCAACTGCGACAGCGTTTCGACGATGGAGAGGTCGGCCTCGGTTCGCAAGAGGCCGTTCGGGAATCGACTGCGATACTTGTCCCATAGGGCGACCGCTTGGCGCGGCTTGCCCAGATTGTAGCGCGTAACCCGCGCGAGCTCATACGAGGCGTTCTCGGCGGCCGGGCCCGTGCCCTGGGCGGCCCGACTGAGGATGTCTATGGCGCGGCTGGTGTCCCCGGAACGCAGCGCAGCTTCAGCCTCGGGCAGGCTTCGGCCAATCAAGGAGGTAGGCTTGCCGGCAAGCGCCGGGGCCGGCGAGACTTGCGCACGTGCCGGCGCGGGCTGTGGCCTTTCGGACGGCGGCGGGGTCACGCTCGCTGCTTGATCCTCTGAGCCAGCCGACTCTTCGGGATAGAGCGGGCCATGCCACGCGTCCCCAGCAGCCAGGCGGGTGGTGTGAGATCCCCGAGAGACCTCAACCACGCCCTCGCTGACTTCTACCCCGACGGTCCGGCCGCCTACTTCGACCGTGAATTTGGTGCCGACCACCGTCACTACGTACGGTCCGGCCGTCACCGAAAATCGCCAGCCCGGCGGCTGGTGCGGAACCGAGAGCCGCGCGCTGCCATGCTCGATCGCCGGGCGATGCTGGCTGTCCCAGGTGACTGCGGAGCTCTCCGCGAGATCCGCGGTGGCGCCGCCGCCCAGGGCAACCCGCGCCCGTTCACCCTTGCCGGTGCTCACGACGTTGCCGGGTGCGCGTTCGGATTCCTCCGGAGCGATCCACTTCGGCTCTGGGGCGGCCGCAAGAGACGAGGGAGATGCTGTCGCCTCGGACGAGGGAGCCTTGGCTAGCTTCGTCGTGGCCGGAGCGGTCAACGGGCGCTTGCTGCCGACGTACGGGTAGACGACAAGCCCAACAACCGCCAGCACCGCCACCGTGGCGCTGGCCGTTGCGAGCACGAGCCGGCCGGAAATCCGGCGCTCTGGCTCAAGCAGTGAATCCGCGACCTTGGCCCAAACGCGGCGATGCGAGATCTCGTCGCCGGTCTGCTGGGCGGCCAGATCCAAGCTGTCTCGCAGAAGCTTCTCAGCCTCGTCTTGCGGGCTCTCCAACCACTTCATGGCACCATCCTCCTGGCCGCCTTGACCATCTCTGCGCGCGCATGGTGGAGGCGCGACCAGACGGTATTCTCAGGGCATCCAACCACATCAGAAATTTCCTTTGCGGAAAGGCCTTCAACCTCAAAGAGCACCAAAACGGTTCTCTTCTTGGGCGCCAACTTGCCGAGCATGCGGTCCAAGGTCGCGAGGCGGGTGGACCGTTCGGACGGATCGACCTCCGGCTGCGGCTTCTCTTTCAACATCATGACTCGCATGGTTTCGCGCGTGCGCCGCCTGCGGCCGAGGCGGATCGCGTGTCGGGCTGCGATTCGGTAGATCCACGTCGAAAGCTGAGCTTCGCCCCGGAAGTGTCGCAGGCTACGAAACACGGCGATGAAGATGTCTTGTGCCGCGTCTTCGCGCTCCTCGGCGGGAATGCCCAGGGCGGCCGAAAAGCGATGGATAAGCGGTGCGTAGCGGTCGTACAAGCTACGCCAAGCCGTCATATCGCCCGAGCGGCAGGCCCGAACCAGCTCTGCATCGGCGATGGCGGCTGGCACTGGCGCCGGACTCGACGTGTTTTGCTTTTGTCCCATGCTGGTGTTCTGTCCGGTTAGAGACTCGCTGGCCCGACCATCATCATCAGACCTCAAAACCATAGTCCCACTCCTACGGCGAACGTTAGATACGCGCTGGGCGCCAACATCACCTGGTAGCCGCTCTGCGTCTTCAGCCACGGCCTGACCAGGGCGACGTCCCCCGTCAAGTCGACGTGGGCAAATACCCTGCGGGTCCAGAAGTACTGAAAACCAGTCTTGATTCCGGCGGCGGCTGCCACATGGGTCTCGCTCTGCGAGTGCCCATTCGAGACAGCCTCAAGCCAGATGACGTCCAGACAGGCGGTCGGTCCGGCGAAGATCCTCCCACGGCCGAGCCACCAACCCGCCGTAAGTGCCAGTTCCGCCGATCCACGGGTTGTGCTGACGGCGCCCGAGGGGCCCGTGTCAGGGTTTCCCCACGCCGCATCCGTCGCGATCCCTGCAACGCCAGCGGAAGCGTTCAACCACAGGTTGCTGCTCCCCAAGGTGGCGAAGCCGTACCCAATGTTCAGCTTGCCCTCGAATCCTCCCAGGTCGGTGCCAGCACCGGGAAAGCGCCTGCCGCCGTCAAGTGACAGCGCCAGGTTAGCGATCTCTTCTTCCGGCGTGGGCAGCGACCGTACGGGCTCTTCCGCAGTTGGAGAGGGCGGCGAAGGAGTTGTTGGCGGAGATGTCGGAGGCAGCGGAGGCGGCAGCGGAGGCGGCAGCGGAGGCGGCGGCAGCGGAGGCTTGTGCTCGGGCAGCGTCGGCATTTCCACTTCTTCGAAATAGCGAACCACGATAAATGCCACCGTGTCTGCCAGGGCCGCGCAGTCCCGGGCACGATCGCCCGTGGGCGCCGGCAAGGTTCGGTACAGCTTCACCAGGCCGGTCTTGTCGAGGAGCGAGAAGCTGGTTTCTCCGCCGCCTGGCGCGGGCATCAGGATCAGCGTGAGAAGTCGGTCGGAATCGTCGTCCGGGCGGGACGACACCAACGCCGAGGCGTGGGCTTCCAGCGACGCCAGCACTTGCGCAGAGCTCGGGCAGTCTTCCGCCGCCCCCGGCGCTACCGTGAGAGCGGCTGCCTGGACCAGTACCGAAATCAGGCTTGCGTGCACTTCGCCTATTGTAGCCTTGTTCAGCCATGGCCAGAAATCGCTCGCGAATGAGTTGACGAAGGCTCGCCGGCCGGACGTAAGATGCGCTCCATGGAGAGTCCAATGACGAGCCGGGTGGCGACGCCATCCTTCTTGGTCGCGCTGCTGGCCAGCGCCCAGGTCCTGGCCGCGCCGAGGGTTCTGAAACCAACCGGCAAGGTCACTGGTAGCCAGGGCGTGCTCCAGGATGTCTTCGCCCTCGACGAAACCGGAAGCAAGCTGGCCACTATCCAGTTTACCGCCAAGGGCCAGGTCTTGTTGGCCATCGGCGCGCCCGGGGGTAAATCGCAGTTCGCGGAGATTTCAAGCTTCACCGCGACCCCGGAGAAGATTCTCGGGATTGGCGGCCACTGGTTCGTGATCTCAAACGAAGGACAGCGCCGCGCTGCCATCTTCGATTCGGCGGGACACTTCAGACGCACCACCCAGAAGTTTGACGATTGCGAGCTGTCCTTTTCGCCGAAAGCGCTGGTGGCAGTTTCCGAGCGTGACGAGCCCGGAGGCAACCGTCGCTTTTCCATCCAGGCCTACAAGCCGGACGGCGGCACCCTGATGCTTCAGGATGTCGTCGTCGATGGCAGCGGAACCGTCGCGGGCGGCGGCGGAGAAACCTTCCTGGGCTTTACCAACAGCCACTTTTCGATGATGGTGGAAAAGCCGGGCGCCTACAACCGCAAGACCGACGTGCGCCTGCCGCCGCAGTTCGCGATTCGCGACGTGAAGACCGGTAAGATCGGGCCGGGCAAGATGCGTCCCAACCTGGAGAACTTCCTCGACTACGTCCACAAACGGGGCGAGAAGCCCGACCTTCCCGCGGTCATAGTTCTGGCGGAGGGGCAAAAGGGCTTCGACTTGGTCGGCCCAGAGGAGAAGGTCCGTCCCATCAATCTCACCGTGCCGGCCCAAGATTACGATCGCACGTCGTTGCAGCAACGGCAGGTGGGCAGCAAGGTGATCTTCTCGCTCTTGGCTGACCGACCCGGGCGGGAGAAGGCCGACACGAAAGAAACGGGACGCTATGCGCTGGGGTTCTTCAGCCTCGACCCGGGTAGCGGCAAGGTGACGGTGATAGGGGAGGTTCCGCTGCCCGACAGCCGGGCACGGCCTTGGTCGGCCGGGGGAAACAAGATCGCCCTCGCAAACAAGACCCCAGAAGGCAACAGCGAAATCCTCATCTATTCACACTAGTCACCTCGATTGAGGACTCGCGCAGCAAGCGTTCCGCCTCGGCTCGCGAGCGCAGCACGCAGTCTTCGATGGCGAGCCCGCCGAAGTAATTGCCGGTTAGGTAGACGCTGGAACCTGCGATGCCGGCCTCAACCGCCTCGAAGATCCGCGCGTGATCGCGGCCTGGCGAGGGCAGGGAGGTCGAGTTCTCGGCCACGTGGAGAAAGGACGAGCGGGCCGCTCCCGTGACGTTGGCGATGCGATCCAAGCGGTCGTCGAGGGAAAGCCCTGAGCGAAAGTGAAAGGCAAAGCCGCGGAAGCGCTCGTCATCGACCACGTCGCGGGTAACCACCGAGAAGAACGTGTCCTTGAGGGGCAGAAGCCCGGCCATGCGGGGGAAGCTTAGGGCGTCCTTTGCGATAACAACCCCGGTGGACACGACGTCGGCCGAATCGACGCGGGCAAGAGCCTGGGATGCGGCCGGCGCGATCTTGGCCAGCAGCCGAGCCGATATTGCGGGCGGAAGCGCGAGAACGAGCTTGCGCGCCACGGTTCGGCTGCCGTCCACGGTGTCGACCGTGAACAGCGCGCCCTCGCGCCCGACCTCGCGGGCCTGCGCCCCGGTGCGCAGGGTGATGTTTTCGTGGCGCGACAGCAGCTCGATGACCGACGCAAGGCCCCGGTCCATGGTGAACGTACGCGGAAAATCCTTGCGGCGCGGGCGCCGCTTGAACAGCATGTCGGCGGGGAAACTCCCGGTGGGCTGGGAAAATGGTGCCGACAGTAGCGGCGCAACGACCCGGTTCCAGTTTCGCCTGCCGACCAGGCGGCCGTAGTACTCCTCGACGGTGCGCCCAGACTTGCGCTCGGTAAACGCGCGCCAGGCCGAGGCGAAGAGCTCGCCCATGGCGAGTTGGGAGGGCACCGAACGAACCTTGCCGTCGACCCAAAGACGATACGGCGCCTTGCTGCGCTTCTGCAGGCAATCCTTGCTGCCGGTCGCGTCGATGATCTCCAGCAGCGCTCCGTACGAGTTGTAGAGGGTGTGCGCGCCTAGCTCGAACCAAAATCCGTCGGTCGTGCGAACCGTGTGGATGCAGCCCCCCGGCTCGGCGTCCTGTTCCAGAACAACGCAATGCAAGCCCGCACGAGCGGCGTAGTGAGCGAAGGCAAGCCCGCTGATTCCTGCTCCGAGGATGGCGACGTCGAAATCTGAAGTCACAGGTGTGAGTCTTACCCTAGGGGAAAACGTCCATGGCGGTCGAACACGGGTTCTTGGGCGATGCTATCATTACGGCGCTGTGGCTCCGAGAGTGATCGAGACTGGCGACCAGTCGACATTGGCGACGATGCCGGATGCGGCGGCGTTTGTGTGCGATGACTCTGGCACGATTCGCTGGTGGAGCAAAGCGGCGGAACGATTGCTGGGTTACACCACCGAGCAGGCCCTGGGCAAAGACATGGTGCAGCTCTTCGCCGGCGACGCGAAGCCCGTTCGCGACAACGGGGTCGGACCGATCACTTCCGCGTGGACGGCGCGGACCGCCCAGGGCGCGATCGCCCTCTTTAACCGCAACGTGGTCGCCCTGCACAGCGGTGAGGATGAGCGCCTTTTCCTTCAGATGGTTTGGCCGCAGACCGCGCCCGACGACGAGGCGCTCGACCACCCGGAAAGTCCCAAGGATCACGTTGGGGCAATGGCGACGCGCATAGCCCATGATTTCTCAAGTCTGCTCACTCCCATCGTGGGCAACGCGATGCTGCTTGAAGAGGAGATCTCGAGCGAGCACCCGCTGCGCCGGCGACTCGATGCCATACGTGAAGCTACCGAGCGGGCACGCGGCTTCGCCCAACGGCTGATGGCGCTGGACCCCAAGCGGAAACTGACGCTCCAACCGGCCGATCTTGCCCACGTCGTAAGCGAGCTCCTGCCGGAGTTGCGGTCCGCGCTGCGCCCGAATATCGAGCTTGTGACCGAGCTCGCCCCTTGCCCGGACTCCGTGTCCGTGGACCGCAAACAGATCGGCCAGGCCCTCTGGCAGCTCGCGCTCAATGCTCAGGACGCCATGCCTTCGGGCGGCACGCTTGCGGTGTCGGTGGCGCTACTCGATGGGTCTGCCGGCGATATGGCGGCGTTACCGGGCCGCTGGGTGCAGTTGCAGGTTCGCGATACTGGCAATGGAATGGATCCTTCGCTTCTACCGCACGCCTTTGAGCCCTTTGTGACCACCAAGGTTCCAAGCGTCGGTGGCGGGCTCGGACTCTCCACGGTGGCGGCCATCGTGCGCCAGCACGCGGGACTTCTGGACGCTCACTCCGCGCCGGGGCGAGGTACCACGATCTCGATCTATCTGCAAAGCCACGGCCGCCTCCGCGAGGACGCGGCTGGGACCGGGGCCGCCACGGTTGCCGTTCCAAGCAAGGCTGCCGTGAAAGCCCACATCGTGCTCGTCGAGGACAACCAGATGGTACGGCGATCGATCGAGGCGACCTTGCGCGGCTTGGGCTACGACGTGACTGCCGTGGGAAGCGGTGAGCATTGTATTCGGGCTGTCAGCGGAGCGAGCGAACCTGTTGATCTGCTCATCACAGATATCGTGATGCCTCACATGAGCGGCAAGGAGCTTACCGAACGCGTGCACGCCATTAGACCCAGCCTGCCCGTGCTCTACATGTCAGGATATGATCACTCGACGCTGGTCAGCCGCAAGCAAGGGGTCGCTGCCGAGCACTTCCTACAGAAGCCCTTCGATTGCGAGGATCTCTCGGCGGCTGTCATCCAGGCGATGGCCGCGAAGGTCTCCCCATAGCCGGAACCAGGAGCCCACCCAGGGCGTGCGCCGCCGTGGCAAGCGGCTACGAACTCTGCGAGCAGAGTACTATAGTATCCGGTCTGCCGGTTCCGCCATCTGAGACCTCATGAAGAGCCTCGCGCGCATCGCCATTTGGACCGTCGTCTCGCTGCTCGGGGCATCGGCTTATGCGGTGATCGCTCTGCGCCGCCACGAGCCGCTCAACGCGGCCTGGTTTGTGGTCGCCGCGCTCTGCACCTACGCCATCGGGATTCGCTTCTACTCCAAATGGATCGCGGCCAAGGCGCTGGTGCTCGATGACCGCCGCGCGCCGCCGTCCGAGGTGCACGACGACGGGCGCGACTTCGTCAAGACCAACAAGTTCGTCCTGTTTGGCCATCACTTCGCCTCTATCAGCGGCCCCGGTCCGTTGGTAGGGCCGGTGCTAGCGGCGCAATTCGGTTATCTGCCGGGAACCTTGTGGATCCTCATCGGTGCGATCCTCGGCGGGGCGGTGCAGGATTTCGTTATCCTGTTCGCCTCGGTCCGCCGCGATGGAAAATCGCTGGCCGAGATGGTGCGCGAGGAGGTGAGCAGCGTGGCCGGGACCATCGCCATGTTGGCGATTCTGGGGATCCTGGTCGTCCTGGTCGCCAGCCTTGGACTGGTGGTCGACAACGCTTTGGCGGAAAGCCCTTGGGGCATCGTAACCACGGCCCTGACCATGCCGTTCGCGATGATCATGGGCCTGTACCTGCGCTACGTGCGGGTGGGGAAAGTTCTCGAGATGACCGCCATCGGTGCGGTGTTCCTGCTGGTCGCCCTCCTGACGGGCTTCGCCGTCAACGACCACCCGAGCCTTGCGCAGGTCTTCACGCTCAGCAAGGAAAGGCTCGCGCTTTGCCTTATCGGGTATGGCTTCGCCGCCAGCGTTCTGCCCGTGTGGCTGCTGCTGGCCCCGCGCGACTACCTGGTGACATTTCTCAAGATCGGCGTGGTCGTCTTGTTGGCGATTGGAATTATGCTGGTGCTGCCGCCGATACGCATGCCACACCTGACCCAGGCCGGTGTCTTCACCGGTGGAATGCGTCCCGTGGTGGCAGGTGGTCTGTTCCCGTTCTGCTTCATCACCATCGCGTGCGGCGCCATCAGCGGCTTCCACTCGCTCGTGTCCAGCGGCACCACGCCCAAGATGGTGACCCGCGAGCGCACCACGCGGGTCGTCGGCTACGGAGCCATGTGCCTCGAGAGCTTCGTCGCCATCATGGCGATGATTGCCGCCTGCGTCCTCGATCCAGGGGTCTACTTCGCTGTGAATTCACCTGCCGGTCTGGTTGGGTCGAACCCGGCTGGCGTCGCGCACACGATTTCCGGCTGGGGCTTCCCGGTCTCGGTCGGTGACCTCACCACGCTGGCCAGCGCTATCGGCGAGAAGACCGTTCTGGCTCGCACCGGCGGGGCGCCAACCCTGGCCATCGGCATGGCCAGCATCTTCCGCGGCATCATCGGTGGCGATGCCGCGATGAAGCTCTGGTACCACTTCGCGCTCATGTTCGAGGCGCTCTTCATCCTGACCACGGTCGACGTCGCGACCCGCATCGGTCGATTCCTGATCCAAGAGCTCGCCGGCCGCGTATGGCCGCGTGCCGGCGACACGAAGTTTTACCCGGCCAACACCGGCGCCAGCCTGCTTTTCGCTGGTGCCTGGGGCTACTTCCTCTATGCGGGCGTGAAAGATCCGCTGGGCGGCGTGAACTCATTATGGCCGCTCTTCGGCATCGCCAACCAACTGCTTGCCTGCGTCGCCCTGTGCCTGGCCGCCACCATCATCATCAAATCGGGCCGCGCTCGGCTCGCGTGGGTGGTCCTAGTGCCGCTCGCTTTTCTCGGCACCGTGACGTTCACCGCCGGGATCCAGAAGATTGTGGACTCCAACCCACGCATTGGCTTTCTGGCCATGGCACGCAAGCTCGGCGCCGACCTCGCGGCGGGCAGGGTGCCGACGGAAAAGATCGCTGCTACGCGCGGCCTCATCTTCAACAACCGCCTGGACGCCGCCGCGGCGGCTCTGTTTCTTGCGTTGGTAGTCGCCATCCTACTGGTCTCGATCCGCGAATGGGTGCTGGTTCTAACCCAGCGCCGGCCCGCCACCTTGCACGAGACGCCGCCCATCTGGTTGCCCGCGACCGTGATCGAATCGGAAAACAAGCGGCGCTGGCGGCAGATGGGAACAGCCGTCGTCGTCTTGGGAGCCCTTGCGCGCGAGCTTTCCGGCGAGGCAGCCGCCGCACGCTCGCAACTGCCGCCGGACCAGGCCCTCAAGCAAGCCCTGGCGCAAAGATACGACAACCCGGAAAACCCAGGGCGCTGTTGCTAGCTGGCCGTATCTAGTCGGTACGGGCGACACAGTGGCTGTCGCTCCCCGCCGATTCGCATCTGCCCGATGGCCCACAGTCGTCGTCGGAATTGCATGGCTTCGGCGCGCAGTGGCTAGATGCAGCGCCAGAATCGGGGCTGACGATTTGGTAGCCAAGGTCGCCCGGCCCCGGTGGGACGCAGTCGAGCAGGGGATCGCTCGCACAAGGGGAGCTGTCGCTGCAGGAACGAAGGCACAGCTTGCGGCCGTCGCCTAGGGCTGCGCAGTCGGAGTCCGGGGGACAAGCCTGCGACGAGCACGCCATCGTGCACAAACCCCTGACGCCTAGGTCGGCGCATCTTCCGCTGGCGCAAAGGTCGTCGCGCAAAACCCCGGATCCGTCCGCACACGCCTGGCCGACATCGACGGGGTAGTCGCCGAAGCAGCCCTGGACCCACGAACCACTTTCGGTGGCGGGAGGAAGCAGTCGGCAGCGAAGCTGTCCGCTGCAGTCCGCGTCGGTGCTACACCCGCGCAGACAAAGCGACGTCTGCCACGCCTGCTGTGCGGTGCCGCTCGGCGGGTTTCCGGCTGCGAGCCCGGCACAGACTTGTCCACTGGGGCATCCTCCCGATTGGCAGGTGGAAGCGCAAACTCCCTGGGGCGGGCCGAAGGCGCACGACGTGCTGGTTGGACAAAGACAGGACAGATCACCAGCACACTCGGTATTGGAATCACAGGGATCGCCGATTTCCGCGGCGATGGCGACGACGAATGCCGGATGCGTCTGGCTGACCACCGCGCCATCCAGACCGCTCACCACGAGCTTCACGGTGTAGACGCCCGGCTGGGTGTACTCGTGGATCGGCGTGATCCCGGGGTCGGGGAATGACGAGTCGCCAAAGTCCCACAGGTACTGAGCCACCGTGGCGGTGACCAAGGGAACAAAGCGAACCGACACCGGCACCGTCACGGTGCAAGATAGGGCCTTCGCGTCGAACGACGGACACCCTTCGATGGCGAAATCCACCACCAGCGCCGGCGGCCCATCAGGCGTGCGCAGCATGGCGTCGACCGCGCCGCGCTCGACAGCCGCATCGTGGACGGGGCCTTCGGTCCTGCTGCAGGCAAGACCCGTCAGGGCGAGAACCAAAACGCGCTTCATCTGCCGGCGAATGTTACTCGCTTGTGACGAAGAGTTGGCAGATTTCCAAGTAGCGCGATTCGGGCCAGAAAGGCGGGGTTGGAAAATCGGGTGGCAGCCCAGCGGTCTCGAGAATGGCCGCCGCTCTTCCCGACAATCGGATGCCTTCCTCGACGTGGCGTAGAACCGAGGGCCCGCGCCGGGTGTTGGCCGACACCCAAAGGATTCCCCCCTCGCGCGGCAGCAGCTTGCTCGCCAAGGCGATGAGCTGAGGATAGTCGCGCTTCATCGACCACTGCGACGCTCGTGCGGCGGACACGGTGGGCGGGTCCATGATGACGGTGTCGTAGCGGTTGCCGCGCTCGACTTCCTTTTGCAGGAACCGCTTCACGTCCGAGACTTCGAAGCGGAAGCGACCGTCGTCCGTCGGCAGTCCCGACAGCTTGAAGTTTTCGCGGGCCCACGCAAGAACGCCCGACGAAAGGTCTACGCTGGTCACGCTGGCCGCCCCGGCCCGCGCGGCGGCGATGGAAAGCGCACCCGTGTACGCGAACGTGTTGAGTACCCGCCGGCCTGCGACAAAGCGCCCCATGTTGCGGCGCTGTTCCCGCATATCGGGGAAAAGGCCGACGTTGAGCGCGCCCAGGAGGTGAACTTCGTAGGGCACGCCCAGCTCGGTCGCCACCAGCTTCTCGGTTGGCGCCTCGCCCAGCACCTCATCTTTGCAGGACCTATCCTGGGGATCCTTCCCCCGCACCTTGATCACGGCCCCGCGTAGATCGCCTGCCTCGGCCAGCACCGCCTGCGCCAGCAGCCGGGCGAAAGGAAGCAGCGGCCGGCTCGGGGCACAGACGACCGCATGGACGCCGAACCTGTCGACCGAGAAGCCGGGCAGGCCGTCGCCCTCGGCATTGACCAGGCGATAGCAAGCCTCGCCGTCGACCAATCCCAGCATTCGTCGCAGCGCCAGGCCGCGCCGAACCCGCTCGGCAAAGAACTTGGCGTCGAAGCCACGCACGGGCTCGGTGGCGAGAATCTGGATGACGCCGTTTTCCGGATCGGCGATGCCGCACGCCATGGTTTCGCCCTTGGCGTCGAGCAGACGCACCTGACGCCCAGGCTCACACGCGGCAGCTTGGGGCAGACCGTCGATGGGCACCGCCGGCCGGCGCCGGGCATCGAGCCCGTCGGGCAAGGTCACGCCGAAAAAGTTGGCCACGTCAGATCCGGGGTGGAACGAAACCTTCTGGGGTGGGCGAGGGGTTTCGAACCCCCAACCCTCGGATCCACAATCCGATGCTCTACCATTGAGCTACGCCCACCAGAATCCTCTTTCGAGGAGGCAAAGGTATGCCGTGAGGGCGGGGCCGGAGTCAAGTGGACAATCAGAACCGCGGTGCGCTTGCTTTTTCAGGTTGACGAGGCCCGCGCCTAGCCATGAACATAGGCAGGCAGCACAAACCAGACGAGGGAAACATGACTAGATACGCGACCGTGTTCCTGTTCCTGGCTTTCATGGCAGTGCCGGTATTGGCGCGCGCCGGGGAGGCCGACGATTTGCAGCGGCAAATCGATTACCTGAAGCAGACCACCAACGACCTGGAGCGGCAGGATGACCAGAAGGCGGTTACGACCGAGATCACCTTCATGCGGTCGTGGCTCGATACCGCGTGGACGTTGAGGTCGCAAGAGAAGTACGACGACGTCCGCATTGTGCTCGACCGGTGCGAGGCTCAGGCCAACATGGTTCGCCAGCGGCTGACCGCAGCCAAGCTGGCGACCCAGGCCGCCAGCAAGGAGGACGAGGTCAAGCGGGCCAAGAGCCAGCTTGCGCGCACCAAGAAAGCGCTTGAGAACGCCAAGCTCCAGAAGGCGCGGACGGAGGGCAAGGTATGAAAACCGCTATCGACGGGAGAAATGCAATGGCTGCCATTTTCCGCGCGACCCTGCTTTCTGTGCTCGTGACGACACTGCTTTCGCTCGGCTGCGCCACGCCGCCGAAGCCGCGCGAGCTCGACGCGCTGGAGAAACTGCGCGCGGATCCGCAGATGCCGGCAGCGCGAAAGAAGGCGCCCGATCTGTGCAAGAAGGCCGACAAGGCCCTCGATACCGCGACCAACAAGTGGCAGAGCAACGACCTCGACGAGTCGGTCAACCATGCACTCCTCGGTCAGATTTACTATCGCCACGCCCTGGCGCTGGCTGATCAGGACCGGTCGAACGCTCGCATCGCGGATGCCGAGGACACCTTGGCTTCCGTCGCGGACGAGCAGGAGAAGGTCCAGAAGGAGCTGGATAGCACCAACGAGCTGGTGCAGAAGACTGAGGAAATGAAGGCCCTTGAGGCTCAGATGGCGGCCGACAAGAAATCCAACGCGGAGAAGCTGTCGCAGGAAAAGCTGCGGTCGGACACGTCGGAGAAGATCGCTGACGCCGAGCTTGCCCTCAAAACCGCCGAGACGGTGAATGCCGCCAAGTACGCCCCCGACATCTACAATCAGGCCAAGGACATTCTGGCCAAGGCACAAAGCGCGATGCAGGCCGGGCAGATGCAGGAAGCCCAAACCAGCGCCGCCATCGCTCAGAAGACGGCCGAGAACGCCGCCGCAGCAGCCAAGCCGAGCTACGCGCGCGATTCGCAGGCCGAGGAGAGCCACAAGAAAGCTGACGCCCTGTTCGCCGAGGCTTCGCGTCTCCCGGGCGTGACGGTTCGTCGCGACATGCGTGGTTCGCTTCAACGCCTGATCGTTTCGATCCCGGCAGAGATGCTGTTCGTCAAGAAGCAGACCGTGATCGCCCCAGGCAAGGACGCCATTTTGGACCCCATCGCCGAATTGATCAGGAAGAAGGAATACCAGGACTTCCCGGTGCAGATCATCGGTCACACCGACAGCCGTGGCGCCCCGCAGTCTGCGCTGCTTGCGATGTCGGGCGCCCGGGCGCAGTCGGTGTTCAACGCCTTGGTCACGCGCGGTGTGGACGTCAGGCGAATGATGGCAAGCGGGCAGGGCGGATCCGAGCCCATCGCCGACGGTCGCAACCGCGCGAGCAACTATCGCGTGGAAGTCGTGTTCCTACACCAGTAGCGGGCGGGGGAGAGCGCAGAGGAAGAACGAAGAGGGCCCCGGGCGACCGCAGGACGAGCAGCGCCATCCGACGCCCGCTCGTCCTGAGCGCCAGGGAGGCGTGTAGGCTTCGCCAGCGTGCCCTCGAGGTTCACCGGGTACGCGCCCCGCGTGCCGGAAGAGGCCCGAAACGCCCCCATGAGCGAGCGGGCGGTGTCTCTTCCTGTGCTCTGCCCGCCGTCTAGCCTAGAGCTTGTCGGAAAACTGCGGTCCGCCCAAAGGGGCGGCATGCGGGCCGCGCGGGCGAGAGCACGAGCTTGTAGGCGTGGGATGTCAGATCCCGCGGGTCGCTAGCGCCCGCGCCGCCCACGAATACAACTCCCGCTTCCTGCCCCCGCCCTCTGCGCTCTCTGCCCATCCTTAGCGCTCTCACCTAACCCACTTTAGCTTGGGCGAGATGGTCACCTGCTCCTTTGGGAGCTTGTCGAGGGCGTCCTTGTACGTCTTGCTCTTGAACTTCTCCTGTTCCTTCTCGGCCTTCTCGGTGGTCGTCTTGTGCATGCCGATGGTCTGGAAGGTGATGGCGGCGTGGGCGGCGATGGTTTCCTGCAGGCGGGAGAGGATGTTGTCGAACTGCTGGCGCGACACCGAAATCTTGATCACCGGCTCCTCCTTGTAGATGCCGACGAAGGACATCGACTTCAGCTCTTGGGCTTGGCTGAACATGCTGGTCATGAATTCGGCCCAGGTCCCCATCGCCGAGTTGAGCTTGAGCTCGGATACGAACTCGTCCTTGCCCATTTCCAGGAACGGGTAAGATATCTCGACCGCCTGATTGCCGGCGTCGAGCTTGTACACCGTCTTGTGGGCGAACTTCTCGTCGTAACGGACTTGCTTCTTCTTCTCGCCGATGTGGCAGGTGTCGTTCAAGTCCTCTTGCAGTTCTTGCTCGCCGCGCGTGCTGTGGATGAACGCGCGCTCGACCTGCTCCTGAAAGTCGTACTTCATCTGGTTCTCGCACTTAGGCGCCCGGTCGGATTGTTCGCGAACGATCTTCCCGAGGAGTCCCGCCTCGCCGCCGGACTTGGCCGCAGCCTCGGAGGAATAGAACCGGCCCTCGAAGTTGGTCGGCTCGAACGCGGTCCGTTTCATGGCGTAGGCGTACAGGATCTTCATCGGGGCATAGAGTTGGTCGCGCTTGACCTGCTGGAGCATGCCCACCCTCATGATGACCTTCTGTCCGTCGGACGGCCCCGAGACGTCGTCGCTGACCACGCTGAACTTCGGAACCCCCGGTGGGATGTCGGGCTGGGTGCAACATGTTTGCGGCCCCTCGGCCTCCTTCTTTTCACACGCGACGCCCGCGATAGCGGCGAAGAGGGTAAGAAACGCTGTGGCTGACTTCCCAGTCATCCCTGTCTTCATGGTGGAACCTCCGTTGCGAGGGGATTGAAGTCCTCGGAGCATACACACAGGGGCGCCACGGGTGTACCGAGAAAGCGGATTTTCGTCACGCCGAGACGACAGCCGGCCTCGGCGGAAAAAGCGGTTGGCCCAAGTGGGTTTCTCGATTCCACTGCGGCGTTCGGAGCTATAGTTGGGGGCCTGTCTGGGGCTGCCAGACAGGCGCGGAGGCTTGGATTCCCCACATGACGAACGACATCTCCACTGCCCTACGAACCCTGCGACTCGATCCGGAAGACGCGAAGGCCCTGGAGGCCCTGTCGTCCTTGCACGCGAGCGAGGCAACTGCTGGCGCATCCGAAGAGCTCCGCGAGGCGCTTGCCGCCGAACGCGCCTTTCACGCAGAGTCGAATGCCTTCGATCTGTGCTTACGCCTCCTCGATGCCGAGGTCGCGATCGCGTCTGGGCCCGAGGCGCAGGGCGCGCTGCTGGTCGAGAAGGCGCGGGCGCTTTGGACTGAGCTGTGGCAGGCGCAAGCTGCGCGGGATGCGCTCGCGCAGGCGACCCACCTGGTTCCCGACCTGCCCGCGGCGGTGGCCTTGCTGCACGAGATTGAGCAGGAAGAGGCAGGTTGGCAAGAGCAGGCTGAATCGCTCTCGGCGCAGGCAGCCGAGGCTGGCGACAAACCGGTGGCCGCGCCGCTCTTCGCCAAAGAAGCGGATTTGCTGCTGCGCCACCGCAACGTGACTGACGAGGGCGAGGCGCTCTATCGGCGCAGTCTAGAGCTCGACCCGAAGAATCGTCACGCCGACCTCGCCCTGGAACGCCTGCTGCGAAAGCCCGGGCGCGAAAACGACCTGGCAGGGCACCTGGCGCACAGGATTGCCGCCGCGGATTCGCAGGTGGATAAGGGTGGGGCCGAATTTGTGGCCGGTCGCCTGGCCGAGAAGATGGACAATCGCGCAGAGGCCATCGAGCACTACCGGCAGGCGGTCTTGGCCGCTCCGTCGGACGCTCGCGCGTTCCGCGCCCTCGACAGGGTCTTTGCCGAACCGAGCGAGCTTGGCGATCTGATCAAGATTTACGAAGCGGCGCTGAAGGCCGCCAAGCGAGGCCAAAGCGAAGTCCCGGCCGCGCTGGCCTTGGGAAATCTCCACTGGAAGCGGCTCGGAAAGCTCGACGATGCCGAACAGAGCTTCAGGCGGGTGAAGAAGGCCTCGCCCTTCGCCCCCGAAGTGATTGCGTTCTATCGCGAGTATTACTTGTCGCGCGAGGAGATTCCGCAACTGCTCACCTTGCTCGGGCAGGCGCAGAAGAACGAGACCGACGCCGAAACACGCATTCGCTACGGCATCGAGATGGCGACGGTGGCGGAGCGTCGGCCGCAACTCCTTGAAAAGGCCATCGATGCCTGGAAACTGCTGCTGCGCATTCGCCCCGGGCTGCCCGAAGCGGTGGAGGCCCTGCGGCGGCTTTACACCAAGGCCGAAAAGTGGAACGCGCTGCTTGAGCTGCTCAAGGATCAGTGCGAAGCGCTTCCGGCGGGCGAGGTCGATCCGAAAGTTCGCTGCTACCTCGATATGGTTCCGATCTACCGAGACCGGCTGAAGCTCGAGGTGATGGTCATCAACACCTATGCGGCGATTCTGACCTTGCGCCCGGACCACGAGGAGGCGTTGCTCGCTCTCGCCGAGCGCTACGAGGCGCAAGGGCGTTGGGGCGACCTGGCGGGTGTTCTCACGCGGCAGGCGCAGGCCATCGCAGATCCGGCGCAGAAGGTCGCACTCTACCATCGCATCGCCAAGTTGTGGCTCGAGAAATTCGGCAACCACCACAATGCCATTGCGGCGCTGGAAAAGGTCCTCGAGGTCGAGCCGAAGGATGCGCAGGCCCGCGCCACCCTGCGCGAGATCTACACCCGCGGCCGCTCCTGGCGCGCGCTGCTTGACCTACTTCGTCGGGAACTGCCTTTGTTTGATCCCGAGGCGCGGCGGGCGCACCTGGCCGAGATGGCGGTCCTGGCCGCCGAACGGCTGGCCGACTTGCGCCAAGCCATCGGACTTTGGAACGAGGTCCTGGAGATTTCGCCCAGCGATCGGTCCGCGGTCACCGCGCTGGCGGGCCTTTACGAACGCGAAAAGCGTTGGCCGGCGTTGGCCGAGATCCTAGGCCGACTGGCCGAATCGGCGGGGGGCGAGGGCAGCACCGACGGCTGCGCGCTGCTTGAGCGACGCGGTCTGATTCTGCTTGAAAAGCTCGGAGCCGGGCAGGCGGCCTTGGAAACCCTGCGCAGGGTCAGCACGGCCCAGCCCGAGAATCCCCGCGTCCTGCGCGCTTTGCGCGAGGCCTATTCTCAGACTGGCGACATCGACGCCCTCGAATCGCTGTATTCGATGCGACACGCATGGGACGACCTGTGCGACGTTCTGTCGGGCTTGGCCGAGCGCACGGCCGACATGCGCCTGCGCACCCGCGCGTTCGAGCGCATCGCCGACATCGCCAAGAATCGCCTCAACCAAACCGAGCGCGTCATCAAGGCGTACGAGGGCATTTTGGCCACCGATCCGCAGAATCGCGCGGTGGCGCGCTCAGCGGCCGAGCTTTACGAGAAGGCGGAGCGCTGGGGCCGCCTAGTCGCGACCTACGAAATTCTGCTCGGGCCCGAATCAGCTCCGGCCATGTCGCGGGACGAGAGCCTCGGCATCCTCGAGCAAGCGCGCAACGTGTGCGAGACCAAGCTGCAGGCCAACGGTCTCGCCTTCAAGTGGTGCGCGCGCGCGTACCGAATCGCCCCGACCGATAGCAAGGTTCGTGTGGATTTGGAACGTCTGGCCGGCGCTGCCGAGGAGTGGGAAGCCCTGCTCGGGCTTTTTGTCGAGCGACTGGGCGTAGCGCGCGACGACGGCCCCGGTCCCGAGGAACGCCTGGACCTCCTGCGCCGTTGCCTGCATTTGCTGGTCATCCGCGTGGACCAGCCAGTGGACCTCCAGCGCTTCGCCGAAGCCATTCTTGCTGAGGTTCCCGGCGATCCCGACGCCGAGCTGGCGCTTATCAAGCTCTTCACCGAAAAGGAACGTTGGCCCGAGCTGGTGTCGCTGCAACAAACGCGACAGCGCCGGATGACCGACCCGTCGCTGCGGGCCGAGTGCCTGGTGCGGATCGCGCGCATCCAGGAGGAAAAGCTCGCCGATCAAAAGTCGGCCACGCGAAGCCTGCAGGAAGCGGTCGAGGCCGAGCCAGAAAACCTGCGCGCTCTGCGCGACCTTGCACGCCTACTCGAAGAGCAGTCCGATTACGGCAGCCTGGTGGCCGTGCTATCGCGCCAGGCGGCTTTGAGCGAGGACACGGATCGGGCCTTGTCCCTGCTGAGGCTTGGCAAGATCTACGAGCGTGAGCTCGGCCGACACAAAGAAGCCACCGACGCCTATTTGCAGGCGCTCGACATCGACAACATCGCCGCCGGCGCGGTGGAAGGCCTGGAACGCATGTTTGCGGCGCGGGCGCTCCGAACCGACGACATCGCCGCGGTCGCAAGCCGCCTGGCCCCGTACTACGAGCTGACAGAAAACTACGTGAAGTGGGCCAGCACGCTGGAATCCCTGGTGCAGGTGGCGACCGATCCGGACGAGCGCAAGGGGCACCTGGAGATGCTGGCGGACCTCTACGCCGGGCCGCTCGGCGACACCATGGCGGCCTACCGCGCGGTTCAGCGCATCTTCGAGCTGGAACCGGGCAACCATGCGATTCGCGAGCGGCTGGTGCAGTTGGGCGAGCTGGTCGGTAAGCTGCCCGAGATCTCCGAGAGCGCGCATCGAGTGCTCGCAGTCACCGAGGAGCGGACTCTGCGCCTGGAATTGTTGATGCTCATCGCCGACGTGGAGGAGCGGCAGCCGCAACGTCTAAGCGACGCCGAAAGCGCCTTGCGCCAGGTGCTGGAAATCGACCCTCTGCATGGCGGCGCCTACAAGACCCTGTGTCGGATCTGCAAGGACGCCGAGCGGTGGGGGGCACTGCGCGACTTGATCGTCATGCGCGAGGCGCACATCCCCGATCTCAAGCAGCGGATCGAGTTGCTCTGGCAGGTCATCGAAATCGACGACGGCTTGCTCTACGACCGGGCGCACGCGACGACGACGTTGCTCAGGATCATCGAGCTTGAGCCCAACGACCTCAAGGCGTACCGGATTCTCGAACGGCATTATACCGACACCGAGAAGTGGCGCGAGCTGGACGGTCTGCTGCAGACCGAGATGTCTCTGGTTCACCGTGGCGACGTGGCCGACCTGAAGGCGCGCAGAGCCGAGCTCGCTCTGCTTCGCTTCGACGATGCCGGGGCGGCGCTGCACTTGGTGACCGAAGTGCTCGACCTTTCTCCCACGCACACGCAGGCGATTCCGCTGCTGGAGCGCGCGCTGGCAGTGCCCGCGGTCCGACACCGCGCCGCGGAGATGCTGGACGAGCTCTACGCATCCAACGCAAGCTGGTCGCGTCTCGCGGAGATCATCGACATCGAGAAAGAGGTGGCCGATGGCCAGGCCGCTATCGACTTGCTCATGCGCAAGGCCGAGTTGCAGGAGGGCAAGCTTGAAGCGCCGGCCCAGGCACTGTCCACTTGGCGCGCTGTGCTCGCTCTCGACGCGCACGCGGAGAAGGCACTCGTCGAGGCCGAGCGGCTGGGTGGGGCGCTTGCTCGCTACGACGAGCTGATTGCGATGTACCAAGCCCTGGCAGACAAGCGCGATCCCTCGGATGTTGCCGGGATTGCGGATTTGCTGTCTCGGGCGGCCAGACTGTGCAAGACGCACGTTCCCGACCGCCAAGTGGCTATCGCGGCCTGGCGTCGCGTTCTCGACCTCGACCCCAAGAGCGCACAAACCGGGGCGCCGGCGGCGGAAGCACTGGAGACGTTGTACGCCGATGCGGGCGACATGCCGGGGCTCGTGCATGTACTGCGCATGAAGGCGGATTGGTCGACGAGCCCAGGGGAGAGGGGGCAACTTCTCTTGCGGGTGGCAGAGCTGCAAGAGACGCGGCTCAACGAAGTCGAGCAGGCCGTCGAAACTTACCGCGGGTTGCTCGATGGCGACTCCGATGCGGCCGACAAGGCGTTCGACAACCTCGATCGCATCTTTCAAAAGACCAACCAGGCGCGCGATCGGGTTGAGCTACTCAAGCGGCGCCTGGACCACCTTGAGGCGGGCGCCCGGCGCGAGTTGCGTTTCCTTATCGCCACCATCCTGGAAAAAGAGCTCGCCGACCTCGACGAAGCGGTGGCGACGATCCGGCCAATCCTCGACGATCGTCCTGAGGATCGCGAAGCGCTCGATACCCTTGCGCGCCTGTATCAAGCGCAGGGCTCGGCCGTCGACCAATTGGAGATCCTGGAGCGGCTCGCCATGATGGCCAGTAGCGACGCAGATCGGGTCGTTCTTCTGCGCCAGGTCGCGGGCCTTCTGCAGGGGCCACTCGGCAGGCAGGCCGAGGCTCTCGATAAGTGGCGCGAGATCCTGCGTCTGGCGCCGAAGGATCCGGGCGCCCTGGCCGAGATGGAGCGGTTGCTCGAAAGCGACGACGTGAGTCTGCGTTTTGCTGCGGCGGAGACCCTTGAGCCCATCTACGCCAAAGCTTCTGACCACCAACGCTTGGCCGGCATTCTGCGCATCTTCATCGAGCTGGCCGAGGACGGTCACACCCGCGCCAATTACCGGGCGCGCCTGGCTGGCATCGAGGAGATCCAGCTCGGCGACAAGAAGGCCGCGTTCAAGACCTGGTCGGAGACCATTAAGGACGCGACCGGGGATCCCGAGCTCGACCGCCTGCTCGATTCGTACGAACGCCTGGCCACCGCGCTTGGCCAAGACACCATTCTCGACATCATCGATCTCTACCGCGCGGTCGAGCCGGACATCCTGGCCGAAACGACTCGCATGCGCGTGCAACAGACCATCGCCCAATACGCCATCAAGCTGGGCGACCTGCCTCTCGCGACTGAGTATTTCAACCGCATCGTCGAGCGGCGCCCGGACGACGACGGTGCCCTGGCGGCGCTCGAAACCATTTACGAGGAGCGCGGCGAGAACGAGCAGCTCTATGAGGTGATCCTGCGCAGGGCGGACCTGGCGCAGAACCCGAAGGCGGAGCAGGCGTTGCGTCGGCGCGGCGCCTTGCTGGCCAGCAAACTGGGACGGAACGAGGATGCCATCGCGGCCTGGGAGCGCGTCTGGTCTATGAACAGCAACAACGCCGAGGCGGTGACGGCGCTCGATGCGCTCTACACCGAGCTCGGACGCTGGGATGATCTGACCAACCTGATCGAGCGTCGCCTGGAGCACGGTGTTTCTGCCGGTGTGGCCATCGATCTGCGATTCCGCTTGGCGGAAATCCAACGAGTACAACTGGCGAACCGGAACCGAGCGCTCGAGTATCTATCCACGGTCCTGGCGGGCGAGCCCGACCACGCGCAGGCCATCCAGATCCTGCAGGACATGCTGTCCGACCCGGAGGTCTGCGTGGAGGCCGCCAATCTGCTCGAGCCGGTATACATCCGTCGCAACGCCTGGAAGGACCTCGTCGGTATCGACAGCCTGCGCCTGAAGTTCAGCGAAGACCCGGCGCTGCGCCTGGCGTGGACCCAGCGGATCGCCCAGGTTTACGAAGAGCAAATCGAGGATTTGGACGAGGCTTTCAACTGGTACGGGCGGGTATTTCAGGAACGTCCGACCGATGTCACTGCCCAAGAGCAATTGCTAAGGCTTGCGCCCAAACAGAACCGCTGGCGCGATCTTGGACGCCTGCTCGACGAATACCTCGACAACGAGCACGGCAATTCTGACGAAGTGCTGGCCCTGGTCCGCATCGCGATTCAGGTGTACGACCACGAGCTGGGCGACCGAGACGCCGCCCGACGTCACTATCGGCGCTATGTCGAGGCACAACCGGGCGACCTCAACGCCTGCCAGATGTTCGAGGAAGCCCTGGAACGCTGGGGCGCCTGGAGCGAGCTGCGCGATTTGATCGATGACCAGATTCGTATCGTCGAGTCGGCCAGGGAACGGGTTGTTCTGCTTCACCGCAGCGCCAATCTCAGCGATGCCAAGCTGAACGAGCCGTCCCCGGCGATCGATTCGCTGCGCGCGATCCTGGACCTCGAGCCTGACGACCGACAGGCAGCCATCGATCTCGACCGACTGCTGGCGCGCGAGGAACGCTGGGAGGACCTGCGCGACCACGTGGTGTGGATGCTTGCTCGCACCGAGGATCCCCACGCCAAGGACACGCTTACCTTAGAGTTGGCCAAGGTCGAGGCAGAGCACCTTGCCAATGCCGCCACCGCGGTGGATCACTACGGCGAAGTCCTGGCGCGATCGCCAGCCAATGCCGACGCAATTGCCGCCCTCGAAGCGCTGCTTGGTGGAAGCGAGCTGCGCGCGCGGGTGGCCGAGCTGCTCGAACCTGCCTTCCGTACCGTCCGAGATTTGGCGAAGCTCGCCAGCACCTTGGAGATCCGTCTTGAGACAGTTGACGCCCCCCCCCGCCGGGTTGCGGCCTTGAGGGAAATCGCGACCATCCAAGTCCATCTTGGAAGATCGGAGGAGGCGCTGTCCGCGCGCGGCAAGGCTTGGCTGGAGGACGTCACCAACGCCGAGACGCTGGTCGAGCTCGAGTCCCTGGCAGCATCGCAGAATCAATTCGAAAAACTGGTTGGCATCCTCGATCAGGGCATCGAGCTGACCATGGATCCGGACTTGCGCGGCGATCTGTGCGCGTTCAAGGCCAACATTCTCGACGCGCGGCTTGCTGCTCCGGAACGAGCCATCGAAGCCTGGAGAGAAGCGCTGGTGGCGCGACCGGATCACTTGGATGCGTTCGTCGCGCTGGAACGGCTGCTTGGCGACGCCAACCGGATCGTCGAGCTGTGTGACACCCTGGAGAAGCACGCCGAGGTCGTGGTGGAGGCAGAGCAGCGCGAGGCGCTCATCAAGAGGGTGGCCACGCTCTACGAGTCGCCGCTCGGCGACTTGGCCAAGGCCATCGGCGCGTGGCGTTTGGTGCTCGACCTCGACCAGGAAAATCAAGAAGCGCTCGACGCCCTATCGCGGCTCTATGCGGCTACCTCGGATTGGCAAAACTTGGTCGAGACCGTCGTCCAGAAGATCGAGGGCACGAAGGACGTGCAGCTCTTGCGCGCATTGCGCTTCCAGGCTGCCGAGCTCTGCGACGAGAAGCTCAACCAGCTTTCCGACGCAGCCGAGCAGCTGCGTCGGATCCTCGAGGCGAACCCGACCGACGCCGATGCTCTCGACATGCTGGCCAGCATCCACCTGCGCGAAAAACAATTTGGCGAGTTGGTGGACGTCCTTGACCAACGCGTCCGCATCACCACGGTGCCCGCCGAGCGCGATGCCCTGGCATCCCAGGCGGCCCACATCACCGAGCACGAGATCCTCGATCTGCCGGGAGCCATTGCGCGCTACCGGGCGATTCTCGACGGAAATTCGGCTCACGCCGAGTCGCGGGCCGCGCTTTGGGCGCTGGCGCGGGGCGAGGACAACCGACTTCTGGCCATCGAGGCTCTCGAACCTTTGCTCCGTCTGGGGCAGGAGTGGACGCCGCTGTGTGAGCTCTTGGAGCTGCGCCTACTGGCGGTGGACACCCCAGCCGAGCGCATGGAAATTCTAGCCGACATCGCGCAGATACAAGAGGTGGCGCTGTCGGATCTTGCGGCGGCATTCGCAACCTGGGCGCGGGCGCTCGCGGAAGACGCAAGCTCGGAAGACGTGAAGAAGTCGCTCGAACGCCTAGCCGAGGCCACCAAGAGCTACGATAAGCTAGCTCTTGTCTACGAGGAGCGGCTTAAGGCCTGCTACGACAGCGAGCAGCAGCGTTGGTTTGGAAGCCGTTTGGCCGAAATCTACGAACGGATCCTGAACAATCCGGAACGTGCCGTCGAGCTGTGGCGGGAGATCGAAACCCTTCCGGGTTCGGAAAGCCTGGCGCTGGCCAGGCAAGAGTCTCTCTTGCGCGCGCTCGGTCGGAACCAGGATCTGGCCGATGTGCTTGCCCGCGAGGCGGAGGTGGCAACCGATCCGACGGTGCAAGCTGCCTACTGGGCGGGGTTGGGCGAGCTGCGACTTGGCGTCTTGGAGGATCGCGACGGGGCCATCGCGGCCTTCCGATCGGCGATCGAATGCGAGCCTCACCACGACCGTGCGCTGGCCGCATTGCGCATGCTGGCGCTGGGGCAGGAGCCGCCGGTCGATGCCCTCGACATCCTCCAGCCGCTCGCGGAAGAACGCAACGACTTTGCCGAGTTGGTGGCCTTGCTGGAAGCGCGGTTGCGGATCGTCGACGACGACTCGGACCGGGCCGCGCTCTTGCGCAAGATTGCGGAGGTGTACGAAACCAGGCTGAAGGACTGGTCGCACGCCTTGGAGATGCTGGGACGAGCTCTTGTGGCCGAACCTGGCTCGCCCGAGACGGTGGATCGCCTGGAGCACGTGGCGGAGCTGGGGGGCACACCGGGCGAAGCCGCCAAGCGGGTCGAGGCGGTGCTGGAGTCGGTGGATCCGATGTTATTCGCTGAGATGGCCTTGCGTGCCGCCGGTTTGCACTTGCGCGCGGGCGGAGCAGAGAGCGAAGAAGCGGCCCTCAAGCTGTACCTGCGCGTGCTGGAGGCGGATGCGGAGAACGTAACCGCTTTGGAAGCGCTCGATGCTCTCTATCGGCGACGAGGCGACGGGAAACACTTGGCCGAAGTCATCGAAATGCGCGGCGGGCTCGAACTGGACCCGGCCAAGCGGCTGGCTTTCTACGGCGAGGCCGCGAAACTGCACGAGGCGAGTGGCAACCTGCGAGCTGCCATCGCAGCTTGGCGCGCTGGCCGTGAGGGAGACGAAACCGATGTGCGCGCCATCGACGAGCTGGCGCGCCTTTACCAGACCAACGGCGAACATGAGAATCAGGTCGAGGTTCTGCGCGAAAAGGCGCAGGTGCTCGACGACAGCCAGCAGCGCTGCACGGTGCTGATGCAGATCGCGACCATCAAGGCCGGCCCACTCAACGATGCTGCTGGCGCCGTAGAGGCGGTCAAAGACGCCCTCGATGCCAGTCCGCAAGATGCGGCGGCGCTGGCCGCGCTGGTCGATCTGGAGGAAAAGCAGGGCGATTGGGCGGCGGTGGAGGAGGCCTTGCTGCGACAGGAGGGAGCCGCTTTGGGCGCAGAACGCGTCGCTGTGCTCGGCCGGCTGGCCCAGAACGCCTCCGAGCGGCTTCAGGATCCCGATCGCGCACTGGCTTACCTTCAGCAGATCCTGGCCGCGGATCCGGCCAACCTCGCGGCCTTCGAGGAAACTGAACGGATGCTCACCTCGCTCGAACGTTGGCACGAGCTGATCGAGATGCTGGAGCAGAAGGCAAATCTCGAAGCTCAGCACGGCAACGCGGCGGCCGAGCTCGGTTACCGGGTGAAGGTGGCTGCCATTTGGGGAGAGAAGCTTGGGGCGGAAGACAGCGCGCTTGAAGCGTTGGAAGCGGTTCTGGCCCGAGATCCGGGCCACTTCCCATCGCTGATGGCGGTGGCGCGCATCCACGAAAACAGGCAGGCATGGGAAGAAGCCAGCGCGGCATTGGAGAGGGCAGCCGGCGCGGCCACAAGTCCCCAAGGCAAGGCCGACGTCCTTTGTCGTCGGGCGGCGGTCCGGGCCGCCAACGGCGCCAGCGTCGAGGAAGTGGCGGCGCTCTATCGGAACGCTCTGGCCAACGATCCAGGGTGGCTCGCGGCCGTGGTCGCATTGGAAGGCATCGCGCGCAAGGCTGGCGACCATCGGGAGCTGGTGGCGCAGCTGTCGGTGCGCCTCGGTTTGGAGAAGGACGAGGGCAAGCTCAAGACACTGCTCTCGGAGATCGCGACGCTCTATCTTGGACCACTTGGAAAACCTGACCTGGCGGTGGCGCCGCTGGAACGGCTGGCCAAGCTGGTGCCGAACGACACCGCGGTTCAGGAGAACCTGGGCCGTGCCCTGGTCGCCTGTGGGCGTATCGACGAGGGCGAGCACGCCCTGGCCCAACTTATTGAACAACTCGGTAAGGCGCGACGCCAGAAGGACGTCGCCCGCCTGCAGGCGGCTCTGGGCAGCTTCGCCGAGGCGCGCGGCGACCTGGCGCTTGCCAAACAACGCTACAGCTCGGCTTACCAGATAGACCCGACCCAGGCCTCGGTGTTGGGTGCGCTGTCGCGGCTGGCCCTGCGCCAGAACGACGTGGAATCGGCGCGGCGCTACCTGCGTACGCTGCTTTTGCAAAGCTTCGACGAAAAGGCCGCGGGGCTCACCAAAGCCCAGGTCTACCTGGCGCTGGGCAACCTGCACCGCGCAGCGGGCGAGAACGCCAAGGCACGCAACATGTTCGAGCGCGGCCTTGAAGCCGAGCCGAAGAACGAGCAGCTCAAGCAGGCCCTGGCGACGACGGCGAAATAGTCCCATCGTTCAAGATGGAAATCCCGGGGGCGCCAATGCCTTCGTCGAAAGTGCACCAGACCACAAGATAGCCTGGGTCGCAGTTTTGGAAGGCGATGTGGTTGCCAGCGGGGCAGGGGCTTGGCAGTGAGCCTGACGTGGACGCCATGCCTCGGAAGACGCTGCTTCGGTTGCACCCGATATGGATGGTGTGAACCTTGCCCCGGTACTAGCCCCGTCCGGCGATGCGCGCTAGTCTGCAATTCTCTGCCACAGAAAGACCAGCATGAGCGATCAGACGTTGACGGTCCGTGAAGCACTCGGGCGGCTGGTGGAAGGCAAGCAGCTTTCCGCAGCCGAGATGACAGCCGTGGTCGGGCAGATCATGGACGGCGCCGCCACGCCGGCCCAAGTCGGCTCGCTGCTCACGGCCCTGCGAATGCGCGGCGAGACCGTGGACGAGGTGGTCGGTGCCGCAGAGGCGATGCGCCAGCGGATGCTGCGTGTGGAGACTGATTTGCCTGTGCTGCTCGACAACTGCGGCACCGGCGGAGACGGTTCGGGCTCCGTGAACGTGTCGACCTTGGCGGCGCTGATTCTGGCCGCCGCCGGGGTCAAGGTCGCCAAGCACGGCAATCGAGCTCTGTCTTCGAAATCGGGCTCGCACGACGTGCTTGAAGCCTTGGGTGTCAATCCCGCACCGACGCCAGAGTTGGCGCGCCAATGCTTGAGTGAGCTGGGCGTCTGCTTCATGTTCGCGCCGCTGTTTCACGCAGCGACGAAGAATGTGGCTGGTCCGCGCCGCGAGGTTGGCTTTCGCACCCTGTTCAACCTGCTCGGGCCCATGACCAATCCCGCGGGCGCCCGCTACCACGTGAACGGCGTGTTTGCCCGCGAGCGCTGCGAGTTCCTCGCGCGTGCCCTTGCTCGGATGGGTTCGCGCCGGGCGATGGTCGTCCACGGCGCGGGCGGCCTGGACGAGTTCGCTCCAGCGGGGCCGACCTTCGTAGCCGAGCTGGCCCAAGGACAAGTACGCTGCTACGAGCTTCGTCCCGCCGACTTCGGTCTTGAGGAAGCCAGCCTGGCCGGACTGCGCGGCGGCGAGCCGGCGCAGAATGCACAAATGCTGCTCGACACCCTCGACGGGAAGGCGGGCGCAGCTCGCATTGCCGCGTTGATGACTGCCGCCGCCGGGCTGGTGGTGGCGGGCGTGGTCCCGGATTTGAAGCAAGCCACCCGGCAGGCGATCGGTGCCCTTGACGACGGCCAGGCCATGGCAGTCCTCGAACGCCTGCGTACCCTTACACCCGTGACGGTCAAGTCATGATCCTCGACGAGATTCTCGCGGAAAAGAAGCGCGCGGTCGGCTACTCGCGCTTCCGACTGCCGCTCGCCGACCTGGAAAGCAAGGCTGCTATCGCGCCTGCAGCGCAGGATTTTGCGCAGGCCTTGCGTTCGGCAAGCGACATCGCTTGTATCGCCGAATTCAAGCGACGCTCGCCATCCAAAGGTTGGATCCACCGCGACGCCGACCTGGCAGCGGTTGCGTCGGCCTACCAGCGGGGAGGGGCGGCCGCCATGTCGGTGCTGACCGACACGCCGTTCTTCGGAGGCACGCTCGATGATCTGCGCCTGGCGCGCGCGTCGACCGGATTGCCGATTCTGCGCAAGGACTTCATCATTGACGTGTACCAGGTGGTCGAGGCGCGCGCGGCTGGCGCCGATGCTGTGCTTCTCATCGTGGCGGCCCTGCAGGACAGCGACTTGCGCGCGCTACTCGCCGAGACGCGGCGCTGGGGGATGGAGGCGCTTGTGGAGGCCCACAATCCCGAGGAGGTCGCGCGCGCGGTGGGTCTTGGAGCGAACGTTATCGGGGTGAACCATCGCGATCTGCGCACCTTCCAGGTGGACATGGATTTGGCCGTGAGGCTGCGAGCGCTGATTCCGCCCCATTGCCTGATGGTCGCCGAATCCGGCATTCGCGAGGCCTCCGATGTCGACCGGATGCGACGGGCGGGCATCAACGCGATTCTCGTCGGCGAGATGCTGATGCAGGCGGTTGACCCAGCGCAGTCGCTGCGCGAGCTTTTGGCACGGCCATGAGCTTCCTGATCAAGATCTGTGGCATCACCAGACCGGAGGATGCGGCCTTGGCGTGTCGGGAAGGCGCAGGAGCTATCGGAATCAACCTCTGGCGCGGCTCAAAACGATTTGTCGAGGACGATCAGGCGCGCGAGGTTCTCGCCGCCATTGCCCCAGGGGTGCTCAAGGTCGGCGTCTTCGTGAACCCGCACCCACTCGCGGTCAGCGAAACCGTGAGAGACCTCGGGCTCGACATCGTGCAATTTCACGGCGACGAGCAGCCGCAGGCGTGGGCGGACCTGCCGGGCAATCAGATCATCCGCGCGATTCGGGTTTTCGACGAGGCATCGCTCAGCCAGGCCACGGGTTGGAATCCGCGCTTCTTCCTCTACGATTCCTTCACCGACAGCTACGGCGGTGCCGGACGGCCTGCCCCGTGGCGAACCATCGCGGCGGGCGCGCGCCGGCCGTTTCTGCTGGCAGGTGGCCTTGGCCCGGCTAACGTGGCGGCCGCCATTGAGGCGGTCGGTCCCGATGGCGTCGATGTCGCCAGCGGCGTCGAATCGAAGCCTGGCATCAAGGATAAGGACAAGCTGATGGCCTTCATCGCCAATGCTCGGTCCGCGGCAAACAGCATCTGTCGCCAGGCGTGAGCTTCAGCCATTGCCGCCGCGGGGGCGGTCGTTGGCTGTTTCGCACTGGACACCTGTTCAAGGCTCGTGACCAGGCTCGCCGCCTACCGTCGCGTGTCGATTTTAGTAGCGCAAGCCGGCTATCACGGATAAAGTAATCCCTCATTTTTCGCGGAGGACCCCATGGTCGACGATGCGCAGACGGGGGTGGGGTAGGTGCCTTTCTCGCAGGTGACCAAGCCCGAGCGGCGAGGTCGTGCCGTGACGTCGGCGTATCACTCCGGGGTAAACGCTAGAGCCGCGCAAGGGTCGGTTGGCGACAAGACAGACGGCGCCCGCCAGGGGCGGGAGGTCTTGCCTGCAGGAACGAAGGTTGGGCGCTACGAATTGATACGACTGGTCGGAGAAGGCGGCATGGGCACCGTCTACGAGGCGACGGATACCCGTCTCGGACGCAAGGTTGCTCTGAAAGTTCTATCGGGCAATATCAGGAGCAAGCGCAAGGCCGCCAAGCGATTCGCAATCGAGGCAAAGGCGGCGGCGCGTCTGGACCATCCCAACGTGGTCGCGATCTACGACTTTGATATCGACTGCGAATACCCCTTCATGGCGATGGAGCTCCTGCAGGGCGAGACCCTGGCTGAGGCCATCGCCCGCGGGCCAATGGGGTTCGAGGCCCTTGCCGACGTCATGCTTGCGGTGTGTGCGGGGGTCTTTGCAGCCCACCAGGCCGGGATCGTTCATCGCGACCTGAAGCCCAGCAACATCTTCTTGTGCCGCGATTGGGATGGAACCAAGACCGCCCGAGTTCTCGATTTCGGAATCTCGAAAGTAGGCGGCATCGCGTCGAGCGCGCTCACCCAGACAGGCGATATCGTGGGTACCTCACAATACCTATCGCCGGAGCAGGCGTCGGGCGGCCGGCATGTGAACGAGCTCTGCGATCAATATTCGCTCGGCGTCGTGATGTACGAATGCGTGACCCAAGAGACACCGCAGCGGGGCCAGGTCATCTACACTCTGCTGCGCAACATCGCGGAGGGCAGACATCGCCCGCCGGGAGAATTGCGCAAGGATCTTCCTCCGGCGCTGGAGGCGGTCATCGAGCGCGCAATGATGGTGAGACCCAGGGATCGGTTCCCCTCGGTGGTGGACTTGGCCCGGTCTCTCTATCCGTTTGCGTCGGCGGACGGACAGCGCAGATACGCGGACTTCTGCGGCCCAAGCAAGTCGCCCGGTCAATCGCCCGAAGGGGTGCCGCCTTCCGTTGCGGAAGCTTCGTCTGGCGCTTTTCTGCCACCGACCGAACGCCTGCCCGCCCCGTCCCCGAAGCCTTGGCAAAGGCAGACAACCCGAACCTCGCTTCGCTTTTCAGGAAGCATGAAACGCCGCCATTCAGGCGAAGTGCCGGTGGCGATCTCGGCCGAGCCAAGCCGGGCCCGCAGGATGGTCGTTTCCATTGCGCTCGGCGCGACCCTTGCCCTGATCGCCTTGCTGGTGATTGCCCTCTGCGTGCGCGGGTAGCCGCCCTCGATGTTACTTGCATTCTCGCGTGTGCAAGGGCAGCTTACCTGCCCGTGAAGCCAACCGTCCTGCTCTTCGATGTTGACGGAACCTTGGTGACCACATGCGGTGCCGGGCGGCGTGCGATCGAACGCGCCTTCGAATTGCGCCACGGATCCAAGGCGATGTTGTCGTTTTCGTTTGGTGGAATGACCGACAAGGCTATCGTTCGCACGGCTTTCGCCGCGTTGGGTGTCAGCTTCGGCAGCGAGGCTGACCTGGAGCGGGAGATGGATGCGACACTCCGCTTCTACTTGGACGTATTGGCCGACGAAGTGGCGCGCACCCCGATTCGAATCCACGACGGCATGACGCGAGCCATGGACATGGCAGACGCACGGCCGGAGGTTGCCTTGGGTCTTGGAACGGGAAATATTCGCAGGGGCGCCGAAATCAAGCTCGACAGGGTGGGTATCTACCACCGATTCAGCTTCGGTGGATTCGGCGACGATTCGATCGACCGTCCGACCCTGCTGATGGCTGGAGCGCGCCGAGGCGCGGAGAAGCTAGGCGCAGCAGTCGAAGACTGCCGCATCGTCGTGATCGGAGATACCCCCAAGGATATCGCGGCAGCGAGGGCGATAGGGGCAGATTCGATCGCCGTCGCCACCGGCATGCACGACGTCGGCGAGCTCAGGCAATGCGAGCCAACCGCGGTGTTCGCGAATCTAGCTGACGAGCACGCCCCCGAAGCAATCTTCGGCCGCTAAGCCAGATGATTGCAGAACGTCGCGGTCGAGGCACTAGCCCGGGATGTTGAGAAGGATGCGTTCGCCGTCGACGATCGCCTGGTAGGTCTCAAGCGGCCGGGGCGGCGGGCCTTCCAGCACTTTGCCCGAGAGATCAAAGACGGCCTGATGGCACGGACAATCGATCTTCTTGTCATCCGGATCGTACTTGAGGTCGCAGAATTCGTGCGGGCACTTGGCCTCGAACGCATGGGCGCTGCCCTCGGCGTCGCGAACCAGCAACAGATCCTTGCCACGGATCCGCGTCACCATAGAACCGCCGACTTTTTGCAGCTTCGGCGCCTTGTCCAGCGGCAGCGCCACCCATTTTTTGCCTGCGAAGGCAAGCTTCGGCCACGCGACAAAGGCGAGGGCAATGGCGGATACCTTGCCGAAGAACCCTCGACGAGAGGGCTCGGTGGAAAGCTCGGTCGTGACGTTCGTTCGTCCAGAACAACCGCAGTTGGACATGGCTAGTACTCCCTGGTGATGTTGAAACCGATGACCACGTCTTTCCACGCAGTGTCGGTGTTGGTCAGGTACCCGTCGGCCGTGATGTATTGGGTGTTGCCGCAAACAAGGGCAAAGGTATGGCGGTTGGTGAAGTACTTCACCCCGCCTGAGAACGCGGGCTTCTTTGAACAGTAGCCAAACGTGCAAGAAACCACTTCGGCATCGAGGGAAACGGGCGCCGCAAGCCTGAGCTCGGCGCCGGCCGCCCACGCCGCGGAGTACTTCTTGTCCTCGTTGAACTTGGTGGCATTGGTGGAATTGGAATGGTACAGCGCCGCGACCGTCAGCAGAAGCCGATTCGCGATAAGGCGTGTCGCGTGGAGCTGGCCAAAGAAGCCATGCGCGTCTTCCGCATTTCGTTGCGCGAACCACGTCACCCCGGCCCGCGCCCCGACGTCGACCCCGTCATCGTCCTGTCGCAGCGCCAGCCCTTTCACGTCGAGCTCGTACGTGTCGACGCGAGATCCTCCGGCGCGGTAGAGTCCAACGTCCAGGCGATCAAGCACCCCGTAGCGCAATCCGAGCCCGACCTCCATGGGGCCGTCCAAACCCAAGAAGTTGTTCCACATGTCCGCGCCGGGTTGATGCCCAGCGCGGTTGTAGATCGGAGTGCCAGAGCGGTGGTCGATCACGAAGTCGAATCCGCCCTTGCGGACGACGCGCGCAGTCGGCAGCGCGAGGATACGAATCCGCTCTGGGAATCCCTTGCCATACCAGCCGGCTGCCGGGTCCTGGGTCGCTTGATCCTCCAGGTCAATCACCTCGCTCAGGGTTTCGATGTCGTCCTCCGACGGCTTCGCGACGGCAGGGGCCGGAGCTGGGGCTGGCGCCGGGGTTGCTGCTGCCGCCTCGGGCGCCGGCGGTGCGGGTGCGGGCTGGCTTGCCGGTGCTGCAGACTCGCTGGTTGTGGCCTGATCAGCCGAAGGGGCGATCGTCGGATCGGATTCCGCCGCAAGGGTCAACGAAAGAGCGAGGAAGGCGATGTTGGTCATGGATTTGTCCTAGTTGTTCGGTGTGCCGGCGCTGACCCAGGCTTCGAAGATTTTTTGTTCGTCACCCGAGAGTGCAGGCACCCCCGGCATGCTGCCGTCCGAGATGGCGGCTAGAGCAGCCCTGGCATTGCTGGTCACGTTGGTAAATGTATCGAGGAGCGGGGTCTGTGCTCCGTCGGTGTGACATGTGCATGAGCGCTTGAGCAGCGGCATGATCACGTCCGCGTAGCTTGGGACCGGTCCCACTTCCACCGCCTGGCCGCCATCGATGCCGCCCAGAGCCCCTCCCACAGGAGCGGCGTCGTGCTTGGGGATGTCGCCGGCGGGGTTGATCTTGTCACCACAGGCAATCAGCAAACAGAAGGCAAAGAACCCCGCAATGCCCAGGTATCCTATACGAGACATGAACACTCCTTTATTCGCCCTACAATGGGCGCTGCAGCCCGCGTTGTCTTCAAGCAGGCGTAGTTTCGCCAAACCCATCCAGCAATGCAAGCACGATGTGTCCGATTTATGTCGGACGGGCCAGGGATGTTTTGACCTGCAGGCTAGACTGCGGGCTCCGTCCGGATCATTACCCGGCCCAGGCTGGGAATCTGACTGCGCAGACTTCGCTCGATTCTCTCGGTAAAATCGTGTGCATCGTTGATCGAGGTGTCGGGCGGCAGGACACATCGAAAGGAAAGCGTAAAATCCGACCCACATCGCCTGATTTCGATTCCCTGCGGGACTATTCGGCGGCTTACCAGCTCGGAAATGTCGAGCAGGGCCGCGCGAATCTGCTCAGCGTCTTCCGTGCTGGCGGCGGTGGAGCCGCGTGCACGGCCGGCAGGTTCGATATGGGACACCACGCGCACCAGCCGGGGGCTTATTTGGCGCAGCTCCTGGTCAACCTCCATCGCGACCTGATGTGCCTTCAGCAGTGAAAGCTCGCCATTCATTTCCAGGTGCAGCTCGAGCACCAGCCCCTGGATGTCCTCGTAGACCAGCAGGTTGTGCGCCGCCGAATCATGCGACGCAGCTACACGCCTGGCCGCGGCCAGCAGATCCTCTCCCGAGGCTTCCGCAGGCTCGACGTGGACCACCACGTCCGCCCTAGGAAGATCCCGTTTGATGGCGGCCTCGGCGCCGCACGCGATCTCGTGGCTGCGCTCTAAGGACTCCCCCCGGTCGACCACCAGGGTAAGATCGACAAAGGTTTCAGGGCCGCTTCGGCGAACGCGTACTTGCCTGACCTCGCGCACACCGGCCACAAGGGCCGAGGTTGCGATGCGCGCGGCCATCTCGGGCGGGACGGTATCGAGCAGGTCGCTCACGGCCTTTCTGCCCAACCTCAGGCTGACGAAGACCACGACCAACGCAACGCCCAGGGCGGCAATCGCATCCGCCTTCGCCAGCGTCGGCAAGCCGAATCGGTGTGCTGCCCACACGCCGGCGAGGCCAACCAGCACAACCACCGACGACCAGATATCGGTGGCAAAGTGCAGGGCGTCGGCTTCGAGGGCCTGGCTACCGTATTTCTGCGCCACACGCCGCAAAGCACGCGAGCGGGAGAAGTCGACCGCAATGGAGAGAGACACGACCAGGAACGACCAGGCGTTCGCGTCGACGTGAACCTCCGCGCGGAAGAAAAGCCGGGCCACGGCTTCCTTGAGGATCCAGACGCACGTCCCGAGCAGGAGGACGGTTTCGAACAGCGCGGACATGTTCTCGATCTTTCCGTGCCCGTACGAATGCTCCTTGTCGGCGGGCCGGCCGCTGGCGTGCACAGCCCACAGTGTCACAACAGCCGCAGCCAGATCGAGGCCCGAGTGCAGGGCCTCGGCTAGAATGCCAAGGCTGCCGGTCCACAGCCCCACGGCGATCTTCGTGCCGGTGAGCACCAGCGCCGCGATGACCGACGCCAGTGCGACCCTGCTTTTTTCCGAGCCAGGAGAGCCGAAAGCTCCGTGCAGGTGATCGTGATCGTGCATGGTCAGCTTGAGTCTATCGCAAAAGGTGTGACGTCTGCGTGTCGTGGTCGAATTTGGGTTGCACGCAGGGCCGCGTCGATATACTGACCATGCGACGGCCACCATCTGCGGAACTGTGGCTGTGCTACCCCGGCCCATGCGAAATCCCTTCTCCCTTCCGTCCATCCTCCCCAAGCGCTTGGTGCAACCGGGCCGCGCCGCCGTGGCCGCGGGCCTCACCGCACGTCTGGTCGAGGCAGCGACGTCGGACAGCGAACGGCTCTTCTCCACCCACACCAGCTCGGCTTCCGGCCTGTCGCAGGAAGAGGCGGAGCGTCGGGTCGAAGTACACGGCGCCAATGCTGTCGCCCAGGAAGAAGGCCACACGTGGCGTGACCTGCTGCTCATGGCCGTGCTCAACCCGCTGGTCGTCCTGCTGTCCTTGCTCGCCATCCTCTCTGCGGTGACGGGCGACTTGCGTGCCGCCATCGTCATGGTGTCGATGGTTGTGCTGGGCGTGGCGCTGCGTTTCGTGCAAGAGGCCCGCGCGGACACCGCGGCCGCCAAGCTGAAGGCGATGATTCGAGTCACCGCCACCGTGGTGCGCGAGGGCGCGGCGCGCGAGATTCCGCTGTCCGAGCTTGTGCCGGGGGACGTGGTGAAGCTGGCGGCCGGGGACATGATCCCGGCTGACGTCCGCCTGCTGTCCTGCAAGGACCTCTTCGTCATCCAGGCCAGTCTCACCGGCGAGTCGATGCCGGTGGAGAAGTTCGACGCGCGCGAGGCGACGCCGGCCGGCTCTCCGATCGAGCTCAAGAACATCTGCTTTCTTGGCACCAGCGTCGAGAGCGGAAGCGCGACCGCGATTGTAGTGGGCACCGGGGCCAATACCTACCTCGGCAGCATCGCCAAAGCCGTCACCGCCCAGCGCACCAGCACCAGCTTCGACAAGGGTGTGAGCCGTTTCACCTGGCTCATGATCCGATTCATGATGGTGATGGTCCCGCTGGTGTTTCTCATCAACGGGCTTTGCCGTCACAACTGGAACGAGGCTTTCTTCTTCGCCCTTGCAGTCGCCGTTGGCATGACGCCGGAGATGTTGCCGATGATCGTGACGGTCTGCCTGTCCAAGGGCGCCATCTCGATGTCGAAGAAGAAGGTCATCGTCAAGCGTCTGAATTCCATTCAGAACCTCGGCGCTATGGACGTCTTGTGCACGGACAAGACCGGTACCCTGACCATGGATCACGTCGTGCTGGAAAAGCACTGCGATGTGCAGCTCACCGAAGACGACGACGTCCTGATGATGGCGTACCTCAACAGCCACTTTCAGACCGGGCTCAAGAACGTCCTCGACCGCGCTGTGCTCGCGCATAGACAGGACATCCACGACCAGTTCAAGGTTCCCGCGCACACGAAAATGGACGAGATTCCGTTCGATTTTGGGCGTCGCTTGATGTCGGTCATCGTGGAGATGCCGGCCGGGACGCCGCGGCTCATCTGCAAGGGCGCGCCTGAAGAGGTCTTCAAGCGCTGCACGCACTTCGAAATCGACGGCGAGGTGATGCCCATGGAAACCGTCCTCATCGAGGATCTACGGGAAGAGTATCGTAGGCTTTCGTCCGACGGATTCAGGGTCCTCGCCATCGCCTACCGTGACGTGGAACGCAAGGCTGCCTACTCCAAGGCCGACGAGACCGACCTGGTGTTGCGCGGCTACGTCGCATTTTTCGATCCGCCCAAGGAGACCACCGCGCCGGCGATCGCCGCGTTGCGGGAGCATGGTGTCTCGGTCAAGGTGCTGACCGGGGACAATGACCTCGTCACCAAGAAGATCTGCCACGAGGTCGGCATCCCCACAGAGCACATGCTTCTGGGCGCCCAGATCGAAGCCATGTCGGACGGGGATCTCGCGGACGTGGTCGAACGAACCACCCTGTTTGCACGCCTGGCTCCCGCCCACAAGCAGCGCATCATTCAGGCGCTGCAGAGCAAGGGACACGTGGTCGGATTTTTGGGCGACGGCATCAACGACGCGCCGGCGCTACGCGCGGCCGACGTGGGTATCTCGGTCGATTCGGCGGTCGACATCGCAAAGGAATCGGCGGACTTGGTGCTGCTCGAAAAAAGCCTGCTTGTGCTGGGTGACGGCGTGCTGGAAGGCCGCAAGGTCTTCACCAACATCCTCAAGTACATTCGCATGGGCGCCAGCTCCAGCTTCGGCAACATGCTGTCGGTGGTCGGGGCCAGCGCATTCCTGCCTTTCGTACCGATGGCGCCGATCCAGATTCTTTCCAACAATCTGCTCTACGACTTTTCGCAGGTGCCCATCCCGGCCGACAACGTCGACCCGGAACAGACCACCCGGCCTCGACCGTGGTCGATGAACGACATCACCAAGTTCATCTTGCTGATCGGCCCGTGCAGCTCGGTGTTCGACTACACGACCTACCTTCTGATGTACTTCGTGTTTGGAGCCAACACGCCGGCCCAGTCCGCGCTGTTTCAGACCGGCTGGTTCGTGGAGTCACTCATCACGCAAACCCTCATTATTCACGTCATCCGAACCAACAAGCTGCCGCTCGTGCAAAGTCGGGCCAGTTGGCCGCTGAGCGTGACGTCCATGCTCGTCATCGCCGTAGGTATCTATTTGCCGTACTCGCCGATTGCGGGGGCGCTCGGCTTCGTGGCCCTGCCGGTCCTCTATTGGCCGTTCCTCGTCATCACGGTGGTCTGCTACGTCGCGCTCACCCAGTGGGTGAAGACCCGCTTGCTCAAACAGGCCTGGCGATAACTGGCAGCGGCAGGACCTCCAGCGTGCCCGATGCGCGGCAGCCGACCTGCAAGCGCGAACCTCGGGTCAATCGGCCAGCGACGATTTCGCTGGCGAGCGGCCCCTCGACCAAGCGCTCGAAGGCGCGCCGTAGCGGGCGGGCACCCAGGCTACGGTCGGTCTCGCGCCGCAAGACCTCACGGGTCACGCTGTCATCGATCTCGAAGGAGATGCCACGCTCGGCCTGCAGGCGCCGGCTGGAATCGCGCGCGATCCGCGCGACGACGGCAGCCAAGTCCTTGTTCGACAGAGGCGCGTAGCACAGGACCTCGTCGATTCGGTTCCAAAGCTCGGGCGGCAATCGGTTTCGCGCCAAGGCCAGCACCGTCGACGGCGCCGGGGCTCGCGTCGGCCGGTAACATTCGCTGCCGAGGTTCGAGGTCATCACGATGGCGGCAGCCGAGAAGTCCACCGTGCGCCCGCGCCCGTCGGTAAGCCTGCCGTCTTCCAGCACCTGCAACAGGACCAGCAGGACGTCGCGATTGGCCTTCTCCAGCTCGTCGAGCAGAACGACGGAAGCCGGCCGTCTCCGGATGGCCTCGGTCAGTTGGCCCCCGTCCTCGTGGGCGAGGTAGCCGGGCGGCGAACCGATGAGGCGCGCGACGGAATGAGGCTCGCTGTATTCGGACAGGTCGATGCGCACGAGCGCGGATTCCCCGTCGAAAAGGGCTTCTGCGACGGCCCGCGCGGTTTCAGTCTTTCCAACCCCGGTGGGCCCCAACAGCAGGAACGACGCGAGCGGGCGGTGACCACGAAAACCGGCGTAGCTGCGCCGTAGCGCTGACGCGATCGCGGCGCGCGCTTCGGCGTGGCCAACCACGCGCTCGGCCAGGCGTTCCTCCAGTCCGCGAAAGCGTTCGTCGTCGTCGCGCAGAAGCTGGCTCGCCGGGACGCCCGAGGCGTCGCCAACCACCGCGGCAATGTCCGCGGCCAGGATCTCGGATCGGCCGAGTCGTTCGGCTCGCGCCACCGCGATCTCGGCGATGGCCAACGCCCGCCCGGGTTGGCCCCGTTCGCTGGGATAGCGCCCCGACAGCCGCAGCAGCGCCACGGCCAACTCAGGCGCGAGTGTCGCCTTGCCGGCTGCCGCCAAACTGTCCAAGCCTGACTCGATCATTTCCAACGCAACCGCCGGCTCGGGCGGGAGCAGCAGCACGGTCTCGCATTGGTTGGTCAAGTCGGGGCAGGTCGCCTCCAAGCGTCGAAGGTCGGCCGGCGTCAGGATGACAATCCAGCGCCGGCCGGCGGCCGCGGTGCCGATCAGTTGCAGGACGCCGTCCGAACCTTCGGGGCCAAGCCACGCCGAACCGTCCAGCACCACCGGTGAGGCCAGCGGGGCGCGGCGGTGAATCATCTGCAGCAACGCGCCCGGCGACGGAGGCGCGCCGAAATCACCGCAGGGGCGGAGCGGTGGATCGAGACTGACCGCCGACAGGGCCGACAGCAAGGCAGAGCGCCCCGACCCAGGCTCGCCTACCACAAGCACGAGCCGGGCAGTTTGGGCCTGCAGGAGGTCCAGCAGCCGACCAACCTCTCGCTCACGGCGCAAGACCGCCACCTGGGGCGGTGGAATCGGCACCAAGCCCCAACCGTCCGCCACATCGGGCTCGCCTTGCTCGTCCCGGGACGGCGGCGAGGCGTTGGCCAAGGTGTTGCTCTGCGGCTCCGCGACATCCTGCTCCTGGCCCCGCACTCCCGGCCCGGCTCCGGTCAGGCGAGGCGCGCGGCGCTCCGCGGGAACCGCCGGCCCGGTCAGCGATCGCATCACGATGCTCCTCAGCTTGGATGGGTCCACGCCCGCGAGGCGCAATGCTTCCGTGGCCGATCCCTCGCTGCGCAGCACAGCCAGAAGCAGGTGAAGCGAGGTGGTTTGTGCACCGCCGAAGCCGGCCGCGATGTCGCGACTGGCGTCGCAGAGGGACTCCAACTCGACCACGTCCGTCGCCCGGACCTTGCCTCCGGAAAGCTCGATCGCAGCCTGTGAGATGCCTCGCTCGGCGAGGACGCGCGTGACCGCCCCCCCCGTGCGCAGGCTGGCCAACAGAATATCGACCGTGCTGACCGCTCGCGCGCTTCCTGCGGCCAAACGCTGGGCCTCGTCGAGAGTCTGGGCAAGGTCGGCGCTCGCAGGTGCACCCACACCGGCCGAAGGCTGGCTAAGCGAACCCCTTTCGGCGCTCAAAGCACGCGACATCACAGACCAAGCTATCAGTGCGGAACTTCCAGTCAAAAAATCCCATGTGCTTCCTTCCGCAAAAGCGGCTACATTTCCTGCTGGATCAACTGCCCCAACGAGGATTTACGATGTTGAAATTCGGTCGTGCACTGATGTTCGTCCTTGGCACGGTTCTGCTGGTCTCCGCTGCCTATGCGGCCAAGCCCGAGGATGTCTTCAAAGGACAGATCATCATCACTGACAGTCGACTGCCCACCCACTTCGCATCGGGAGGTGCCTTTATCCAGGCGGTTCGACATGCCTCCATCGACAAGGTCTGGCCAATCGAAGAAAAGGGAAACGACCACGCCGTCTGGAAGCTCGAGTACATCGCGTTCTTCGCTCGGCCGCTCAACGACAATGAGCTGACCGTCAAGTTCTGGGAGGTCGGAGGCGGCTCGCAGCACTACGTCGCCGGAGATGAACAGTACATGCGCGAGCGCGGAAGCCGAATCTTCTCCGCCAGCATCACGGTCGCGAAGCCTGAATTCGACACCAACAAGCAGTACCTGATGACGCTGGAGTCGGGTAGTCATGTGCTGGCACAAACCAGGTTCTGGCTGCGCGGCAAGGGCCCGAAGTATAGCGGCAAGGTCGAGTTTAGCGACGAAGAAGCCCGACAGCGCTAGCCGGCGGACGGCTTCCCAGGTTGCCCGCCGACAACAGCTCAAGCTTGGATCCTCCACTGTCGATTCCCCGGAGCACGGCGTACCCATTGGTAGGGTTGCGCGATCGTGCAATCGCACGGTATCATCGAGATGGAAAGAAGATCACGTGACACCCACCAGACGAGTCATGACCTGTGTTGCGCTGGCGTGCGCAGTAACCTCATTCACGGGATGCAAAGGGGGAGGGGACGAGGAATGGATGAAGCGCTTCAACGAGGCCAACAACAAAGTGGTTGAGTGCAAGAAAGACCTGAGCGAGCTCAAGAGCCAAAACGCCGAGCTGAAGCAGAAGCTGGCCCTTGCCATGACGGCGCCCGCGCGCGTGCAGCTCACCGACCCGGACATCTTGAACCTGATCGCCGAAATCAAGGGCAAGCACGGCGCGGGAGCGGACGGAGACATCGTGCTGGGGAAGGGCGACCTCAACCCGAAAGAGGCGAGCAAGGTCGTCAGGCAGGGTGCGCAGGCGCTGCAGAAGTGCTACGAGCGCGCATTGAAGAAGAACACCGCGCTCCAGATGCAGTCGGGACTGGGTGTGATGCTTGAGATCACGGTGAGACCGTCCGGTCAGGTTGCGACGATGAACCTTTCGCCTCAGATCGACAACGAGATGACCGAATGTATACGCAGCACCGTGACCCACTGGAAGTTCCCGCCGTTCGCGGGCGAGTCCGTGGTGGTTGCACAGAAGCTGACCCTGACGCCGAAGACCTGACCTTACAATCCGGTCATCGAAGAGCTATTCCATAGGACGCTCGGCAGACGGACCTAGCACGGCCGGCGGACCGGACGCCTAATTCGCCGGGGTCGAATGGAGCTGCGCCGTGGTGCGATCGATGCAAACAGGGCCGACACCACGAATGGCTTGACAAAGCTTCTGATATCTGGCCTCGATCGGACGGTCTGCGGTGCGCGGTCGCTTGCCCCGATCCACCACGGTCAGTCGCATCGAGGTCAGCGTGGTCGTGTCGACGTTCATCGCACGCGAGAGCGCGTAGTAGAGAACAGCAATGCGATGGGGGTAGTGTCGGGCGGGACCGTGATCGATGTAGTGTGGACCGTGATTGTAGTGAGCCCAATAAGCGTGGGTTTTGTGTAGACACGGAATCGACTTCTGTCTGGTTCGCAAGATTCCATGACTGTCGCGGGTTCGCACCGTCGTTGTGCTGATCCCGCCGCCGTCGCGGTAGTGGGCCAACTCGCGCGCGGCGATCTCGATGTTCTTCACTGGATTCATCACTTCTTTCCAGTGCAGTCCGCGCACCAGGCCGTTGATACAGCGGCCCTGCTTGTCGACGATGCAACGAATGCCCATGAGCCCGCCGTCTTTTGCGTAAACAGTTCCATTCTTCATGGTCGTGCGGACCGCATTTTCGTTCATGTCGCTCTCGTTGATCATCACAGCGAGAAGAAGCGATGCCGGAACGTCATACTGTTGAGATGACTCGTACACGGCGTGAGCGATTCGTTCGCAATACGTCGGGCGCCACGCTGGCGTTCGCCAACGCACGCGATCCTTCACCTCGCAAATCGTGTTTGCCAGGCACGACTCTGTCGGCCCCTGAGACGCGGTCTTTGCGGATGCAGCAGAAATCGGCGCTTCGCGGCGAGCCGCCGGCAGGGCAGGGTGAACATCCTGCGTAGGAATGGCGAGCGGAAACGCCATCAAACCTGCGAACGCAGCGATGGTATTCGTTACCGAATATTGACCGAAAGCTGGAATCACTCAGAATCCTTAATAAGACCTACTAGCTGTCAGTGCGTCGGCTTGGTAGCCGGTATCTCAACACCGGTGCGCCTGCGGCGAGCTCCGGAGGGAATGTGTGATTCGGTCGAAAAAATATCTTTACTTTGGCTTCGGCATTCCGTCAACCAGAAAAGACTGGCCTGGCGCGAATTCACGGATGAGTCTTCGCCCCACCGCCAGGGAATCCGCCTCATATGAGCAGAATTGTTGATCTCTTCGTTCCACTCGATGCCCGCGACGATCCTCTCGTCGAGCAAGTCGCGCATCGTCTCGGAATTGCGTCGAGAGAAATCGAACGCGTGCGCGTGGTGCGACGATCGCTCGACGCGCGCAAGGCACATGCCCTAGGCCATCGCCTGCGCGTCGAAGCCTATTTCAAGGGTGAAACAGCCCAGGAGAGCTCGATCGAAATCGCCCCGCGATGCTGGCCCGACTCCGTTCCCCGCCCGCGCGTCGTGATCGTGGGCTCGGGGCCGGCAGGATCGTGGGCGGCTCTCCGATTGGCGGAGGCCAACCTTCCGTCGACGATTCTTGAACGCGGAAAACCAGTGCAACCGAGGCGACACGATCTTGCGGGCGTGCAGCGGGGGCACCTGGATCCGAATTCAAACTACTGCTTCGGCGAAGGCGGCGCCGGCACCTATTCCGACGGAAAACTCTACACGCGCACCAAGGATCGCCCGGCAGTGGAGCGCGTGCTCGCGGACTTGGTTCGATTCGGGGCACCCGACGAGATCACCGTCGATTCGCGGCCGCACGTCGGGTCCAATCGTCTGCCCAAGGTCCTGTCTGCGCTTCGATTATTTCTCGAAGCGAGAGGCGTCAGCTATCGATTCTCGTCAGCGCTCTCGCACATCGTGGTTCGCCAGGGTCGCACCGCTGCAGTTCGGACTTGCGACGGCGACGAGTTGCCCGCGGAGGTTGTGATTCTGGCGAGTGGTCATTCAGCGCGCGACGTGTACGCGTGGGCAGCCGAGGCTGGCCTTGCCATTGAACGTAAAGGCAGCGCGGTCGGAGTGCGACTTGAACATCCACAGACCGCGATCGATCGCATTCAGTACGGCAGGGCGACCGGCGATTCGCGCCTGCCGGCGGCCTTCTATCAGCTGAGCGCCGAGGCCCGCGGCCGTGGCGTCTACAGTTTCTGTATGTGCCCGGGTGGCTTCATCGTACCGGCGGCGACTGAGCCAGACGGTATCGTCGTCAACGGCATGTCGCTTTCGAGGCGCGATTCGCCGCACGCCAACGCCGCTATGGTGGTGGAGGTTCGGCCGGAAGACTACGGCGACCTTGCGCGTGGCCCGCTGGCGGGCATCGAATTCCAGCGCCGAATCGAGCAGGCAGCCTTCGCGGCGGGCGGTGGCGCCTTTCGTGCGCCGGCTCAGCGCCTGATGGATTTTCTCGAGTCTCGGCCGAGCACTTCGTTGCCCAAGTCGAGCTACCACCCTGGCATCGTCGCCCACCCGATCGACGAATTGTTTCCCCGGTTCGTGACTGAATCCTTACGGGAAGGTCTCGCGGCGATCGGGCGGAGGGTGCGTGGTTTCGTGCACGAAGACGCGGTGCTGGTGGCCTCGGAAACCAGAACCAGCGCGCCGGTGCGAATCCTTCGCGATCCGACCACGCTTGAATCGCCGTCTTTGTCAGGGCTCTTTCCGGTGGGCGAAGGGGCGGGCTACGCAGGCGGCATTGTCAGCGCTGCCATCGATGGTGCGCGCGCCGCCGAAATGATCCTGGCGCGAGCCGGGGTTTAGACCAGCGGCCCCGCGCTAGCGTCGAAACGGATCGTCTTTGTCGTCGGGCGAGGAGTCTTCGGCAGTGTCTTCCTCCTGGCCGTACCCGCCATCGGTGCTTACCATCTCGGCCCCCGCCGGCAGGATCGATCCGTCGAGGTAGCGCAGAAACATGTCCAAGAAGCCCGATTCCTTGCGAGTCAGTTGGTCGAACATCACGCCGATCTGAAAGGCGCTCGCAATCGACGTACACCAGACGACGCGGGCTCGTAATGGCAGCGGCTCCGATTCCGAGCTCGTGCCAATGAGCAGGACCAGCTCGACCTGGAGCTGCTCTCCTGCGGGCAATCCCTCGCCGGTGATGAGGCAAATGCCAGCACGGGAAAGGTCGCGGGTGCGGGCGGGCAGGGTGCGTCCGCTGCTCGTGCGCAGGGCCGCCTGCACGTCGACGGGAAAGCGAGGATAACGTCGCGGTTGTTCACTGCCTACGGTCATTGTGTTCCCACCGAACGCCCGGCCACGCAGGTTCCGAAAGTGCCTGCCGACAGGGCGTCGAGGTCGGCCTCCACTTCCTGCGAACGCAGCGCTTGCCCGGCCCTTTCTGCGTGGGCGCCGGGTGGAAGGACTCGGAGCCGACGGCGCTCGAAGTAGAGCCGATTGACCGTGGTCTCGATGTCTCGCCTGAGTTCCGCCATGTGAATTGCTTGGGCTTGTGCTGCGAGCTCGTCCGACGAGAAGACCAGCCTGGCAAGGTCCCACGTGGCCCGCGCCTCATATCGTATGTCATTTACGGTGTCGATCCCAAGAGGGGAAGAAGGATCGGATGCTGACCCGCTGATATCGAGCGACTCGCTGCGGCCATAGCGCCGTGAGACCAGCACGCGTAACTCGGGAAGCCACGCGGCATGTCCGGCCCGCGTCACATACGAGCGGGCCCTCTCGGGCTCGGTCATGGCAAGCTCAATCGCCTTGCGTCTTGCGACCACGAGGCAGTCGGCTTCTGCATCGCGAAGATCGAGGGCGGGCTCAACCCGCGACTCGACCCTCACCTCCGCCACGCCGACGTCTGGCGTACCGGTGGCCCTCGGCGGCGCGGTCTCGCTGCCCAGGGGAAAGGCCGCGAAGGCAAATCCCTCGATCTGGTGAGCCCCCGGCGAAAAGGTCGCGGCGGCCCGGACCGAGACCTTGGGCAGCATCCCCGAAAGCCACGAAAGCCGCCGACGGAGCGCGCCGTTCGAGGTCTGGTTTTTCGCTTCCGCACGGGCCTCGGCGTGCACGATGCCATCAACCGACATGAAGACACCATCCTTGGAGGCCAGCCACACGTGATGATCGCTGACCGCGACGTCAAACAGCGATGCGCCGCTCGGCCCGGCCACTGCGGTCCATTGCTGGCCCTGGTCCGACGACATCCACAAACCTTCGCCGACGGCGAGCCAGGGTAGGGAAGGGCCGGCCGGGCAGACTACCCTGCGCGCCTGGGGCGGCGCTGACCGCATTTCGCCACGCCCTTGCGGCGCGATGGCGACAAGGCCCGTGGCCAGCAGGGCGACGACGGTTTCGCCGCAAAAGGCCAGGTCAACCGCGGGGCCGGTCGCCTCGAAACGCGCGCTTCCGGAGGGACCTGTTTCCCAGATCTGCCGACCGGTAGTCCAGGCCAGCCGTCCGGCCGGTGATACTGCCAGGTGTTCGACCTGCGACTGGACGGTGGTCACGCTCGTGCTTGCGTCCGCCAGCGAGAACATCTCGATGGAGGCTCCCCTGTCGATGGCCAAGAGACGTCCCGCGGCAGCCAAGTGCGGCCCCGGCCGGTCGAGGGGGTACCGCCGGACAAGCGCGCCGTCGTCGCCGACGCGATAGAGGCCGCGGTCGTTGCCAAGCCAGATGTCGGTTGAGCTTGCTGCCAGAACCTCGGGAACGGCCTCGGCGTAAAGGGGCTCGGCCTTGCCTGCCAAGCGCCAGGACCGTCGTTGCCCGAGACGGCTTTCGTCGTCGACCAAGTCGTCGGTGTAATCGCTATCGCGGTCGATTTCGGGAATCTCAAGCCGGTCCAGAGTTGCCTCCGCCATCGTCTTGTGGTCCGATCGCTTTCGTCCGTCTCCTGCCGCCGTTTTCTCTGCGGCGCGAAAGACCAATCCGCCGTCTTCACCGAGGATCAAGACTTCCCCTCGGCGAAGGACCGCTGCGTACTTGCCAGCCGCCACGACGCGGGTGACGGGACCCGACAGAACCGGCAGCCAGTCTGCGTGGGCAGTCGCGACTGTGAAGATCGATGTGAGCTGGACGATGGCGAAGAAGATGAATGTGCGCATGCGCCGGCATACAGCAACCGGCGTGCCCAAAGCGGACTCTACGAGATTTAGCGGTGCCCGAGGCGAGGGTGGCCGAAATCCGGACGGCTCGGCCGATTTCAGACGGCCGCTTGGCCGGACCCTGGCGACGGACGCTCAACCTGGCCGGCAAAGGGATTCGCGCCCAGAGCGATGGCGGCGACGCTGGCAGCCACCTGCCAGCGGAAGATCTCTGCCGCGATCTCGAGCCTGTTTTCCAACCCAATCTGGATATACGGTTGCCCGGCGATGTGAAGCGCCTCCATCGCCTCGGGCGCGATGGCGGGCGGATCGTCGGCGGCCTGAAGGTGCACGAAGACGCGGTTGGGCCGATAGCTTGGCCGCAGCGGCTCGCCGCTTATCACGGTGATTCCCCCCCGCGGACCGCGGGTGGCTTGCAACAGAAGAAGCTCGATCCAGCTGGTGATTGGCGCGAGCGAGGGCGAGGCAAGCAGGGTCAGCTTGTGTCGCCCGTGCTTTGCCATGGCCCCCAGCAATATCCCGAGGCTGGCGCCGGGGTTGTCTTCCAGCCGCTCGGCCCGGCAAGCCTCCGACATTTTCTTCGCGCGCGCCACCAGCCGCACCGGATCGATCCCCGCCAACACCGCCGGCAAAAGCCCAGCAAAGCCGAGCACGCCGAAGCTTTCGCCAAGAGCGGCCGGCTCAAGGAAAACCTTCGCGTAGCGATGCGTTTCCGCGAGCCGGGCGAGCTCGCTGTCCGGCGCAGCCACCGCAGCAAACTGCTCACCGGCGCGCTGAGCGTTGCCCAAGTGATGCGCGACCATCTTCGACCAGAGGCGCTGTTCCTTGGCCAGCAGATCCTTGCCCGCGTGCGCGGTCCGCGAGAAAGCGAGCACAAGGGTGGAGTCGAGATGAACGGCCCCTTCGATGCCCGCGAGCTCCTCGGGTCCGCCGTCGTGCGCAACGTGCAGACGCATTCCTGCCGTTCCCCACACCCCACAAAGCTTCGCGGCCGCGGCTTCGTCAGCATCGTCGAAGAGGAGGACAACGTCCTTGAGCCGGGCGTGCCTCACGTGTTCCGCGAGCCCAACCATCTCGGGAACCTTGTCCGCCATCACCTGCGGCAGCGAGAGCCACCCCATGCCGGCTCGTATCGCAGAATGGAAGGCGGCATCGTTTGTGAAGAGGGAAGGGTCCGGCTCGAAAAGCTTCTTGGGAACTCCCAGCTCCGCGAGATGGAGGCGTTCGCTTTCAGTCACAAAGGCGACCGCAGATGCGGTTTCGATGGCAGCGACCTTCGCGATACGCCGCGCGTGGCGGCCACCGGCAAAGCTGGTGGCAAGCCACGTGTCGACCATGGCGTACGCGTTTTCCTCGGTCAGAAGTCGCCCCGCCAAGCACAGGACGTTGGCGTCGTTGTCGATGCGCGACAGCCGCGCGGCCTCGACGGTCCAGGGTAGCGCCGCCCGGATGCCGCGAACCTTGCCCGCCGCCATCGCCATGCCCTGCCCAGTGGCGCACACCAGAACGCCCATGGCGCCGGGCTCGCTGCGAACTTTGTTGGCTACCGCGTGGGCGAACTCGGGGTAGTCGCAGGCGGCGTCGGAATCGGTTCCCAGATCCACAACGTCTTTACCCTGAGCGCGCAAGCGTTCGACCACGATTTTGCGTAGACTGAACCCTGCATGATCGCTGCCCGCATAGATTCTCACGGTTTCGCCCTCCCGAGGTGAGCATGAAGATAGCAACCTGGAACGTCAACTCGATTCGCAAACGGTTGGACCGCGTTATTGCTTGGCTCGCCGAGCATCGTCCTGATGTTCTCTGCTTGCAGGAAACCAAGGTCGAGGATTCCGCATTCCCGCGCGCGGAAATCGAAGCTGCTGGTTACCACGTGCTGTGTTACGGGCAGAGGACGTACAACGGGGTTGCGCTGCTGGGCCGCGAGCCGTTCTGCGATCCGGTGATGGGTTTCGGCGACGGGGGAGATGACGGTCAGGCGCGTTTCCTCGTAGCGTCGGTGGGCGACATCAAGGTGGGTAGCGTGTATGTGCCAAATGGACAGGCGGTCGGCTCGGAAAAATTTCGTTACAAGTTGGATTGGCTTTCACGTTGGCGGCGCTGGCTCGATGCGAACGCGAATCCCAGCTCACAGCTTGTCTTGTGCGGCGATCTGAACGTTGCACCGGACGACCGCGATGTGCACGACCCGCTGGCGTGGAAAGACCAGATTCTGTGCCATCCCGACGAGCGCGCCGCCCTCGCCGAGGTCCGGGGCTGGGGACTCACCGATGCCTTTCGCTTGCACAACCAGGACGCCGGACACTTTACGTGGTGGGACTATCGCCAGCTCGCGTTTCCCAAGAACCTTGGGTTGCGCATCGATCTTGTCCTGTGCTCGGCGCGGTTGGCCGAGCGGAGCATTTCAGCCACCATCGATCGCAACTCGCGCAAAGGGAAGGAGCCGTCTGATCACGCCCCGGTCATCGCCGAGTTCAAGTAGTGTCCGGTCTTCAGAACCAGTGCCGGAACCCATAGGCGATGCGTTCGAGGATGCGCACCAGCAGCGAGCGTCGGCGAAACCTCGCCCAGTCCACCTCTTGCGCTCGGCCCATGTCCGATTCTAGCACGGCAGCCACGCTGGCGTTCAGGTCGCGGTCCAGGACATTGACCACCATTTCCAGGTTGTAGACCAGGGATCGGTGGTCGACGTTGTAGCTGCCGATAGACACGAAGTCTTCGTCTACCAGTAGGGCCTTGGTGTGCACCACCGGGTGATGCTGGAAGATGCGCACGCCGGCTTGCAGAAGGCGGCCGAAGGTTGCGTGCGAGGCAAGGTCCACCGTGGTGGTGTCACTTTGCTTTGGGACCAGTACGCGCACGTCCACCTTGCGCAGCACGGCCGCGGCCAAGCTGCGGATGAATCCCGGATCCGGCAGGAAATAGGGGCTGACCAGGTAGACTCTGCGCCGACTGGCGAGAATTGCGTGGAGGGCCGCTCGCCGGATGGCGAAGCGGTCCAAGACCTCGCGGTTCGCGATGACGGCGAGGGAGATGTTGCCGGCGGGCGGCGACTTGGCGAGTTGCTTGCTGCGCAGGCGCATGCGGCGCTTGGCCCGCCAATTCCACGTGCGCAGGAACACCGCTTCGATGGTCGCGACGGCCGGCCCGCGCACCTCGACCGCGGCGTCGTGCCAGCCGCCGCCGCCGTCGCTTGCCGGCATCCATCGATCCGAGATGTTGATGCCCCCGGTGAAGGCAACCGCCCCGTCGCAGACCAGGGTCTTGCGATGGTTACGGCGGATCAAGGTCCAGAAGTGGGGTCGCCATACGTGGTACGGGTGGTACGGGACAGCCCAAACGCCGGCGTGGCGCATGCCCTCGAAGAAGCTCGATGAGTTATGGCGGCAACCGACCGAGTCGTAGAGGACCCGCACGGTCACGCCCCGGCCCGCTGCTCGGCATAGGGCATCGGCCACGCGCCGGCCAATTCGGTCGTCCGCGAAGATGTACATTTCCAGCGAGACTCGAGCATGCGCGGCATCGATGGCGGCGATCCAAGCCGGAAAGGCCTCGCTGCCGTTGGTGAGAAGGCGGACGGCGTTGCCCTCGATGAGCTCCTCAGGCTCGTCGACAGTTGCGAGGGCCTGGGTGGAAATGCCTATGGGGGTCCAGCGGGACAAGGCTGTGGGACGAGTGTATCAGCGAAGGGACGGGGCAATTCTCGATTGTGAATTCTCGATTTGACCAGCGAGGGCCAAGCGAGTAGCCTCTGCGTCCCTGCGATGGGACGAGAAGAGCACATAGAATTTCAAGGGCGCGTGATCGAAGTTTTGCCCGCGGGCAACTTTCGTATCGAGCTTGAGAATGGGCACCAGGTGCTGGCTCACCTGGGTGGAAAGCTGCGCAAGCACCGCATCCGGATCGTGCTTGGTGACAAGGTAACCGTAGCGCTCACGCCCTACGATCCGACGCGGGGCATCGTCGTCTACCGCGGCTGACGCGTCTATACTTCTGGTTTCGCTTCGGTTCCACGAGGCTTGCTCATGTCAGTTTCCGCTTTGCTCCTGCTTTCGATGCTGGCGCAGGCCGCGCCGACTCCCACCGAGATGGGCTCTTCGGTAGCGCCGTTGGTGGACAGGGTTAAGGGCTCGGTGGTAACCATCCAAAGCACCAAGCTGCTCCCGCGGGTCGTGAATGAAGACCCCATGATGCAGTTCTTCCGCGAACGCTTTGCGCTTGGCAGCCCGCCGGTACGGCGCGAGACCGAGATGAGCCTCGGGTCGGGCTTCGTGGTGAACCGGGCCGGCATCATCTTGACCAACAACCACGTGGTGGCCGGCGCCGACGAGGTTTGGGTCCAGCTTGGCGACGAAAGGCGGTTCGAGGCGCGGGTGGTGGGTAGCGATCCGTCGACCGACGTGGCGGTGGTCAAGCTCAACCATCCGCCGCCCGATTTGCGGCCGGTTCAGATCGGCAATTCGGATCAGGTTCGCGTGGGCGACTACGTGCTCGCCATAGGCAATCCGCTCGGCCTCGGACAGACCGTGACCATGGGCATCGTCAGTGCCAAGAACCGCGGGCTGGGGGGCCGCATCACCCGGTACGAGGATTTCATCCAGACCGACGCCGCCATCAACCAGGGCAACTCTGGCGGTCCGCTCTTCAATTTCAAGGGCGAGGTCATCGGCATCAACTCGGCGATCCTGAATCCCGCGGTCGCGATGAACGTCGGTTTTGCGATTCCCATCAACCTGGCCCGTCAGATTGCGGACCAGATCCAACGTTCCGGCAACGTGGTGCGCGGCTATCTGGGGGTGGGAACCGAGGACATGACACCCGAGAAGGCAGCCCGTCTGGGTGTTCCTTTCGAGCCCGGGGCGCTGGTGAACGTGGTCAATCCGGGCTCGCCGGCGGCCACCGCAGGTCTGCGCTCGAACGACGTCATCAGCGAGGTGGCGGGACGCCGGATCGACGGAAGCGCGGCGCTTCAGCGTGTGATCCAGTCGCGTGCGCCCAAAGACTTGGTGGAGGTGGTCTTCCTGCGCAGTGGACGGCGGGTGGCTGCCAAGGTTCAGCTAGGAGAGAACGCCGCGCTGTCAGGCGCCCACGTCCTCGGCATGCAGCTCGTGCCGCTGTCGCAGTCCGAGGCCGCCGAGATTGGCGTGCCAGGGCTCAAGGTGGCGAGCGTCGACCGGAAAAGCCCTGCCAGCGGCTACCTGCAGGCGGGCGACGTTATCACCCACGTCGTGTTCGGCCAGCAGGCCAGGGTGGCCACCGCGCCCCTGCTCAGGCAGCTTGAGCAGAAGTTGGAACACGGCTCGGGCGGCCAGCTGGTGGTGGTTCGGGACGGTTATCAGTTGGTGTTGACGCTCAGGTAGACTCAGGCAGCTCACCCCGCTTGAAACAGCGCAGGGTGGCTCACGAAGAACGGGATTGCTTCCGCCATCACGTCCAGATCCGGGTCAAGCTGGCGGCCGATACCTTCGGTCACTGCGATGGCGATGTTGACGATGGTAAATGCAGGCGCGATGCGAATGCGATGTCGGCGCAAGAGGCCGAGCATGTCGAGCAGCAGCTTGCCCGGGTGAACCTCAGCCATGCGCTGCCCCCAGGTGCGGGTCATGAAATCGACGATCGCGGTGCGGAATTTCTCGTATGCATCGGCGCTGCCGGCAGGATTGATGGCCAAGGAATAGAGCAGGCGGGCCATGGCGTCGGCGTCGCGGCCGGCCCAGGCGGCGAAGAAGCGGGAAAACGTCGCCCGGTGGGGAGGGTCGAGCTCACCAACCAGACCGAGATCGACGATGGCGATGCGGTTGTTGTCGAGCACGAAGATGTTGCCAGGGTGGAGGTCGGCGTGCACGAAGCCGTCCTCGAAGATCATCTTCATCAGGGCACGCAGCCCCAGTCGCGCGATGCGTTTGGGGTCGCTCGGGCTCTTGTGGGCGTCCAGGATTTTGGTGCCGTCGATATGGGTCATGCACAGGATTCGCTCGGAAGAGTAGTCCTCGAATACATCGGGAAAGACCACATCGGGCTCGTTCTTGAAGTTCTCGCGGAACCGCTTGTTGTTGCGGGCCTCGACCCGAAAGTCCAGCTGGGCGTAAATGGCGCGCGCGAACTGGTCGACCGAGGCTTCGGGCGACACCGCCGCCATGAACGGCAGCTTGCCGATGAGGTGGGCAACCCACTTGATGACGGCCAGGTCGAAGGTGCAGATTTCGAGGACGTTCGGTCGACGAACCTTCACCGCCACCACGCGGCCGTCAGGCAAGCGCGCCTTGTGAACCTGGGCAACCGAGGCCGAGGCGATGGGCCGTATCGAAAACTCGGTGAAGATACGATCAATGGGGCGCCCGAGATCTTCGACGATGGTTCGCACCACGTCTTCGTAGGGAAACGGCCCCACGTCGTCCTGCAGGTGCGCCAAGGCTTGCGTGATGTGTTCGGGGACCAGGTCGGGGCGCGTGCTCATGATCTGGCCGATCTTGATGAAGGTGGCGCCGAGATGCCTGAAGAGATCGAGGAGGCACTGGGCAAACCACTTCCGTCGCCGGGCGAGCCCCGCGAAGGAAAGCAGCAAGACCAGCCATCCGACGAACCAACGGACGCCTTGCCCGAGGACGAGCGCGGCGATCGTCAGGGCTCTTTGCAAGAGCTTGAAGGTGCTAAGACTGGCCACGTCCATCGCTTGGGCTATCATTGTTCCATCCCCCGTCTATGCCGTCCACTCCACAACCCTCCGCCTACGCCATTCTCGAACAAAATCTGGGCTACGCCTTTCGCGATGCCTCGCTGTGCGAAACCGCCCTTACCCACAAGTCGTGGATGAACGAAACCCAGGAAACCAGCCGAACCGACAACGAACGCCTGGAGTTCCTGGGCGATGCCGTGCTTGCGTTGGTGACCAGTGACCTCCTGATGAGGCGCTTTCCCGACATGCCCGAGGGCGAGCTTTCCAAGGCCCGGGCCTCCATCGTGAACGAATCCGGGCTTGCCCAGGTGGCGGAAATCCTATCGCTTGGGCAGTGGATCTTTCTTGGCCGGGGCGAAGAACAGGCCGGCGGGCGGCTGAAGCGTTCACTGCTGGCGAACACCTTCGAGGCTGTGTTGGGGGCGGTTTACCTGGACGGCGGCTTCCAGGCGGCCTTTCAGGTCGCCGAGCGGTTGTTTTCCCCGCTCATCGCAGATGTGCCGACGGCGGCCAGTAAGGACTTCAAGTCCCGGCTGCAGGAACTGGCGCAGGCCAAGCTGCAGACGGCGCCCACCTACACCGTGCTTTCCGAGCAAGGCCCCGACCACGCGAAGACCTTCGAAATCGCGATTCTGATCGGCGACAGGGAGTACGCGCGGGCTTTCGGTCGATCGAAGAAGGAAGCGCAACAAAACGCGGCGGAGCGGGCGCTCGCGGCCATGGACGCCGCCGCCGGTCCCTGACGAGTCGCCCCATGTTCGACCGCAGCGCTGTCCCGACTGATGTGCTGGCTGTCTGCGCCCGTCTACGAGAGGCCGGCCACCAGGCTTTCGTCGTGGGCGGCAGCGTGCGCGATCTTCTGCTCGGACGGCCGCCCGGTGATTTCGACGTGGCCACCAGCGCGCATCCCGACGCAACCCTGCGGATCTTCGGTAGCCGCTACGCGATTCCGACTGGCCTTCAACACGGTACGGTGACGGTGCTGGCCGGCGAGCCACCCAACCAACGCCACGTAGAGGTGACGACCTTTCGCGGCGAGGGTGCGTATCTCGACGGGCGACGGCCTTCGACGGTGACCTTCAGCGCGACCCTGGAGGAAGATCTGTCCCGGCGCGATTTCACCATGAACGCCATCGCCTACGATCCGGTGACGCATTCCATCGCTGATCCGTGGGAAGGACAGGGCGATATCGCGCGCAAGACCATTCGCACGGTGGGCGATCCGGTGTTGCGCTTTTCCGAGGATGGGCTGCGGCCCATGCGCGCGGTCCGGCAGGCGGCGCAGCTCGGGTTTGCGCTTGATCCGGCCACCCAGACGGCCATTCCGCGGGCGATGGCATCCTTTTGCAGGGTCTCGGCCGAGCGCATTCGGGACGAGCTGCGCAAGCTCTTGCTCGCGCCTGTCCCTTCCCATGGCATCGAGCTGATGCGAGTCACGGGCCTTTTGGCTGAGGTGTTGCCCGAGCTCTTGGCCACCATGGGCTGCGTGCAGAATCGCTTTCACAAGCACGACGTCTACGCGCACACCTTGGCCACCGTCGACGCCGCAAGTCCCGGGTTCGTGGTGCGTATGGCGGCGCTGCTGCATGATCTCGGCAAACCCAAGACGCAGGCCCCGCGGGAAAACGCGCCCGGCGAGTTCACATTCTTTCGCCACGAACAGATCGGTACCGAAATGGCCGAAGCGATCTGCAATCGTCTAAAGCTCGCGGCTGCCGAAAGGGAGACCATCTGCGCCCTGGTGGCCGGGCACATGTTCTACTATACGCCCGGCTGGACCGACGGCACGGTTCGCCGCTTCGTGCGCCGGATCGGGCCTGACCTAGTTCCGCTGCTCTTCGCGCTGCGGGAGGCCGACATCGCCAGCCGCGGGCAGGGCGAGGATCGCGAGGGCGAGACCCGCGAGCTGCGCGCAAGAATCGCCGAGGTGGCGGCCGAGGATGCGGCCCTGCGGGTGACCGACCTTGCCATCGACGGCAAGGACGTGATGCGCGTGCTCGACATCCCGCCTGGAAAGCAGGTGGGCGTGATTCTGGAGGAGTTGCTGGAACGCGTTCTCGACGACCCGACGCTGAACGAGAAGGAGACGCTAGAGCGCATGGTCCGCGCGATGGCCTAAGCGAGCCGGGAGTTTCGCACGGTCGTGAAGGTACGAGAGTCCATGCGGTCGATGTAGAGCTTGCCGTCCAAGTGGTCGATCTCGTGCTGCAGGATGCGCGCGTACCAGCCGCTAGCGTCGATGGTGACCGGGGCGCCGTGGTGGTCGAGCGCCTCCACGTGCACCGTGCGGGCCCGCGGAACTTTGGCCTGAAACCCTTCAACGCTAAGGCAGCCTTCAAACTGTACGACCATCTCCGGTCCAAGGGTTAGCTTCGGATTGATAAGCACATGAAAGGGCACTGGCTGGCGTTCGACCTCGGGCAACTCGGCGGTGTCCTCGATGACGGTCAGGCGCAGGGGCAGCCCAACCTGAGGAGCCGCCAGCCCGACCCCGGGCGCGTCTCGCATGGTCTCGCGCATCCACTCGACGAGCTGCTGGAGCTGCGGGCTTCGGATTTCCTCGGGGGTAACCTCCTGCGTGCCGATTCGGAGCACGGGGTCGCCGACCTGAACGATCTTGAGAAGCATTGCTAGACTATGGCACAGGCGCGGCGGAGGGCGGAGCGGGTTGAGAGCGCTCTTCGTCGCGTGCCGCTGGCGTGGCCGGTTGCGCCCGCCGTCGGAGCTCGACGTGGCCCACATAGGGGTCATCCCAGGTTTCCACGATGCGCGGGAAGGTTCCCAGGAAGTAGTCGCGAAGGGCGCGTTCCTTCATCATGGAGGTGCCCGGCGACACGATCGCGATATCCAGATGATCGGCTTCCAGGGCCTGGATCCAGCCTTCGGGGGTGCTTTCGTGGACCTTGAAACGATGCGGGTTGGTGTCGGCCAAATCTGCTGCCAGAACGCAGGGTCCGAGCGCGGCGGCAAAGGGGCCCAACGAATACTCGCCGAAGATGCGCTCGCCGGGATGACACTGTCGCCGCACTGCTTCCACGAATTTCTCTACCGTCGGCGCGCGCATGCTCTCATGCTGAAGGTAGTAGGTGATGGCGTTGGGAGGATGGACCGGATCGCTGTCTGGCGACCAGAACACCGCTTGGATCATGCGATTGACGGAGGCGGGCAGGTAGCGACTGTCGCGCCACGTGTAGTGCGAGCCTTCTTCGCCCATCTCGGATTGGCGGTCGTTGCCGATGCTCTGGCGGTAGAGGAGGGCGCACAGGAGGACGAGGGCACAGAGAACGGCGGGCCATGCCTGCCAGCGTCGGGCGGGCCTGCTGCGGGCCGCTTTGTCCTGTCGCCTGCGTTCCGCGCGTGAAAGGCGTTGCTCTGGCTGCTCGGACGGGCGCCGGCGTTCGCGGACGTAGCGGGCCACGTCGAGCGCCGTGGTCGCGGTGATGAGGCCCATCCAGGGCATGATCAGCATGAAGTAGTAGGAGTAGTAGTCGACGCGGGTCGAGTAGAAGTAGAAGTAGCCGCAAACCAGGGTGGCGAACAGCATCTGGGCCGCGACCCGATCGCCGCCCCACAGGTTGAGCCAGGAGCCCAACCTGCCCGCGGCGCCCGGCAGCACGAGCGGCCCGCGCTCCCGCCCGCGCAGCGCCCACATGGCTCCGGCCCACGCAATGCCGGGCAAAAAGCCCATCATCACGAGCGAATTGAGGAAGGCGACGTTTCGGAATTTCGCGTACCACGAATAGCGAAAAGCGATCTTGTTCAAGTTGTAAGTGAAGATCTGGTACCAGAAAGCCTGCCCCCCCACGGATGCGAAAATGATAGAGACCACGACGCATCCACCGGCAAACGTGCCAAGCAGGCGCAGCGATTCCTTCCACGATCGAAAGAGCAACAGGACGGCGATCATCAGCGCCAGCGGCGCGATGTAGACCCCGATGAAGGTTCCCCCGGCAAACAGGATCCCCGCGGCGACCTGACGGCCGCGCACGGCTTGATAGGCGGCGGCAAGGCCAAACGCCAATGCACAGTTCGCGCCGGTAAAATGGGACGAGCCGCGTAGGACGTCGAAGGTGAAGAGGAACAGGGCGGTCCCCAGCAGAGCTTCCCAGCGCCCCACCAGGCGCTTGCCGATGAGGAACACGTGCACGCCCGAGACCATGGCCGCAATGCTCGGTACCGCTTTCGACAGCCCGAGTGAGTAGCCAAAGATTTTGTACAGCGCACCCATCAGGTAAAGCTGCAGCGGCGGGTGCGAGAAGAAGAAGTCCCGGTATGGCCACTTGCCCTTCGAGACCAGGACGCTCATGTAAAAGTACATGTGCTCGTCGCCCAGGACGAAGTTGAGCGAGTAGAGCTTGAGCAGCGCGAAGGCAAGCAGCACCAGCACGAGCCTGGCCCAGTCGGCGCGCTTGCGCAGCGTCGAGGTCCGGACCGGCGTCGGAGTTGGCATGGTACGGTCAGACCTACTGCCGAGGCCGCAGGAATCGCGCAGCTTCCTCGGGCGTCATCGTGGCCGGCCGTTCCGAGGGCGCAGCCACGGGCGTCCCTAGCAATTCGGGTCGCGGAACAAGTCGGTCGGCGTCCAGTCCGAGCTGCGGCAGGGTTAACGTCTCCACGGCGGATGCGCCGGTCGCCGCCAGCGGCACGATTTCCTCGTAGCTCGCGGGCTCGGTGCTCAGCACGATGGGCGTGGCAACGTCGAGAGTGCACAGCTTTCCGCCGGCCCGCGTGGTGATCTCCAGTCGGTCCGGGTCCGCCCCAGACCGGCGCAACTCGCACACGCGCGCGATCAGCGGTGCGTGCAGGTGGTGCGCGATCGCAGCCGGGACCAGCCCTTGTCCTTCGCGGTCCGAGTGCTCGCCCGTGATGACCACGCCTGCGCCGAGGCGCCGTGCAACTTCAGCCAGAATGGCTCCAAGTGTCATGAAGTCGGTCTTTTCAAGGGGAGCGTCGTCGACGTGGATCACCCGCCGAAACGAGTGACGATCTATTGCCCAAGTCAAGCTCGGGCTGTCTAGCGGCCCGCCGACACACACGGCGACGCTCTCGGCGACGCCGGCCAGCTTGCGGGCTAAGATCTCGGCCGCCCTGGCGCCTCGGCCGGGTTGCGGCGGCTCAAGACAGACCAAGACGATCACGTCGATGGCTCCCGGTCTGGGCTGGCTGAACGATGCAGTGCCTCGGCGAGCTCGGCAGCCGTTCCCGCCACCTCCCGGACCACGGCCGCGCGGATCGGCAGTCGTGCCTGGTCGACCGAAAGCAAGATCAAGCGCTGGGGCGAGGCTCTGCCAAGGTCGCAAGCATCCTCCGTCCGCACGCACACGCCGTGCGGCAGAGCCGCCCTCAGTGTGCCGAGCTCGGCCGCATCAGTCCCCGCCGGGACGCAGACCAAGGTCCCACACAACTCGACTTCTGCTGCCGAATCGACTTCGGAGCGAAGTACGCGTTCCGCGGGCCGCTTGGGGGTCGGGTAGGGGATCATCTCGACTTCTGCGTACGACTCACCGGCAAAATCGGACTTGTCGCCCGCGGCTAGTACCGCCACAACCGGTCGCTCCAGATCACCCAGGTCGATGCGCCGGATGGTGTCCCGTGCCGATCGCCATCGGGTGACAAAAATTCGCTGCGGAGACGATGCCTGGCCCGAATCCAGCGAGTGGATCTCGACGCTCGCGGTAGGAACGTAGGCGGCGCCGATCCGAACCGCCAAGGGCGGCCCTAACTCTGATCCCACGCCGCCGGCGGGAAAAAAGAGCAAAACCGGGCGCAGGTGGTCGGTGATCTGGGCCAGGATTGGCCCGTGCGTGATGTCGAGGACAGGGCCGGCCAACGACTCGTCCGACGAACAAAGAATGCGATCGGCTCCCGCAGCACTCACCTGTTCGGCGAAATGGTCGATCTGGACGTGCGAGAGAGGACCCAACGCCAAAAGGCCGTACACTGTAGCCCCCGCTGCCTGCGCGATCCGACGCGATTCGCCAATCGCGAAGAGGGAGGCAGCGGTGATGGCACCTTCCCTGACCTCGATGTAGGCGACGATGCTGGCCATGCGAGACGGAAGCCATTGTACCGGCGTCCGTGGTAAAGTGCAGAAGAATGAGTGTTGGTGACAGCCCTCCGGCCGCTGCCGATCCGCTCATCGACCAAGTTGTCGCAGACCGCTATAGGGTTTTGCGCAAGCTAGGCGAGGGCGGGATGGGCTCTGTGTACCTGGCCGAGCACGTGGTGATCGAGAAGAAGATCGCGCTCAAGGTGCTCGCCCCCGAGCTCGCGCGCAGGCCGGACCTGGTCGCCCGGTTTCTGCAGGAAGCGCGCAGCGCTTCGCGCATCGGCCACGAGAACGTCATCGATATCTCAGATTTTGGCCAGGCGCCCGACGGCTTCGTCTACATCGCGATGGAGTTTCTGGACGGCAGGGATCTCGGCGAGATCGTGCGCACCCAGGGCGCTTTGGCGTGGGGGCAGGCCAAAGACATCGTCTTGCAGATTTGCAGGGCGCTGCGGGCGGCGCACGACAAGGGCATCGTCCATCGGGACATGAAGCCTGAAAACATCTTCCTGGTCCAGCGCGAAGGACAGCCACATTTTGTGAAGATCCTCGATTTCGGCATCGCCAAGGTGATGGGGCTCGATCCCAACGGGCCGAGGCTGACCCGCACCGGGATGATCTTCGGCACGCCCGAATACATGGCGCCCGAGCAAGCCGAAGGCAAGGACACCGACCACCGGGCCGACATCTACGCGGTCGGCTGCATCATGTACCACCTCATCACGGGACAAACGCCCTTCGTGGCCGAGTCGTTCATGACCATGTTGACCAAGCACCTCATGGAGGATCCCGTCCCGCCCAGCGTGCGTCGCCCCGACCTGGTCATATCTCCTGAAATGGACGCCCTGGTGCTGAAGGCGTTGGAGAAGGACCGCGACAAGCGCTGGCAGTCGATGGCGGACCTGCTTGAGGCTGTGTCGGTTTGTCCTGGCCCTGAGACCGTCGCCCCGCAAGAGCTGCCCAAAGGGCAAACCATCGCGATGGGCGGAGCCCACGCAGCGGCCGCTTTGCGGCTGGCCCGTCCCAAGGGGGACTCGGCCGGAACAGAGAAGATCTCTCGGAGCGCCCTCGACGCAGCGATCAGCGAGGACGCAGAAAGGCCACGCAAGCGCGCCTCTTCGTCGAGTAACAAGACCACGTTCCTCGTCGCCGGGGGCGTCGTGCTGGGCATTGCGGTGGCTGCATGGTTTGCGCTTTCGTCGAGGAGCAAGGCGCCCGACGTCGCGCAAACGGCGCCTACGGCGGTCGTTCCAGCCCAGACGCCCACCCGAGCGGCGGCCCCACCACCGGTTCCTGCGGCCCCGCCCGTCGTTGCTCCCGCGGCCCCTGCGGAGCTCGCTGTTGAAGAGAAGCCGGCTGCGTCCGACGCCACGACCGACCCGTCGCACAAGCAGCACGCCGGTCGCGGTCACAAGGGCAAGTCGCCCCCGTCGGCGGTCAACCCTGCCGCTCCGGTCGAAACAAAGAAGCCCAAGCCGCTCTCGACCCCGGACGAGCTGAAGCCTTTCCCGAAGTTGTAACGACGTCTGGAGCCGATGCCGGAGCCGGATGTGCGGCTACGGATCCGGTTTCGGCAGTGGCGCCGGGACCTACCGCCGACGCGGAGGCCGCGCAGGCTCGCAGACGATAGCCCGGCCGTTGTAAAGTTGGCCGGTGACCTTGCTGCATAGGACGTCGGCCACCTCGCGGGAGACGTTGATGTAGCTGTGCGTGTTCATCAGCTCGACGTCCGAGGCGGGCAGGGCGACCCCGGCTGCCGAGAGCTGCTCTGCGACCATCTCCGGTGTAACGCCGTCCTTGCGACCCAGGTTGACGTACAGACGAACCTCGACCACGCCTGCGTCGTCGGCTGCCCCGACGACGGCGTCCGAGCTGGACTCGGGCTCTTGCGTGGGCGACTCCGGCGCTGGCGTACGACCCACTTCCTCACTCCACACCTCCCAGAACTCGCGGGTGTCATCGCCACGAGCGCCGGTCCGAGGCTGCTCGGTCGCCACCTGTCCGGGTTTTGCATCGCCGCGCGATTCGCGCTCGCGCTCGACACTGCGTGATTGCTCGGTCGCCACCTGCCCCGGCTTTGCATCGCCGCGCGATTCGCGCTCGCGCTCGACACTGCGTGGTTGCTCGGTCGCCGCCTGCCCCGGTTTCGCATCGCCGCGCGATTCGCGCTCGCGCTCGACACTGCGTGGTTGCTCGGTCGTCAGCTGCCCCGGTTTTTCCGTGCCGCGCGATTCACGCTCGCGCTCGCCGCGCCCTCCACGACCGCGACCGGAACGCTCTCGTTCGCCGTAGCCTCGGGCTCGGTATTCGCCGCGCCCGCCTCGCTCGCCGCGGTCATCCCGCCTACTGCTGCGCTCGCGGCGGTCCGGTTCCCGCTCTGGCGTCGAGGCCTGCGGTGGCGGAGCTTGGGTCGGCTCAGTCTCGGCAAGAGGCGCGGGGTTGTGAGCCTCGGGTTTGGGCACCTCTGCCTTGGTCGCGCCGAGCGCGCCGCGCAGCAGGGCACCGATCAAACGCTCAGCGTCGATGGCGGTCATCAGCCGTTCGGCCAGGGAATGCCATTCCGCGCCCGGATCGCCCGGAAAGAGGCCGCGCAAATGCGCCAGCCGCTCGCCTTCGTGGTGGGAACGGACCTCGGCCTCCGACGGCAGGGATCGCTCTTCCGGCTTAATCTTGTAGAGCAGCTTGAGGTAGTAGAACGAGCCCACCTCGGTGGGACCGATGAGCGAGATGGCATGGCCCGAGCGCCCGGCGCGGCCGGTTCTGCCCGTGCGATGAATGTAGATCTCGGGCGACTCGGGAAAGGTGTAGTTGATGACACAGGGCAAATTCTCGATGTCGATGCCGCGGGCCGCGACGTCGGTGGCGACCAGGAAGCGAATGTTGCCGGCGCGCATGCGAGACATAACGTCTTCGCGCTCCGATTGCGACAGATCCGACGAAATCGGCGCCGCGTTCATGCCCTGCCGCTGCAGGTGATCGGCCACCCGGCCGGTCTCCTCGCGGGTGTTGCAGAAAATGACGGCGCGTTTGGGTTCTTCGAACGCCAGGATGCGCACCAGGTCGGCCTCGCGGTGTCCGCCCGGGATCGAGTAATAGGTGTGACGAATCTCGTGCACGCCGATGAAGTCGGCTGACAGCTTCAAGGTCTCCGGCGACCGCATGAATCGCCGGGACAGCCGCTGGATGCCTTCGGGAATCGTGGCCGAGAAGAGCAGGGTCTGGCGCGTAGGAGGGGTCTCGCTGAGGATGGCCTCGATGTCTTCTTGAAAGCCCATCGACAGCATCTCGTCGCACTCATCCAGCACCGCGCACTTGATCTTGTCGAGCTGCAGAGTACCGCGCCGAATGTGGTCGAGCACGCGGCCAGGGGTTCCGCACACGATGTGCGCGCCGGCGCGCAGCTGCTCGATCTGCCGGCCCATGGGCGATCCGCCGTAGACCGGAACCACCGACACGGGCGACGTCGCGCATACGCGGGCCGTCTCGGCCGCAACCTGCAATGCCAGCTCGCGGGTCGGGAGCAACACCAGCGCCTGAGGTGACAAAACGCTCGGATCGGCGAGCCAATCGGCAAACGGGATGGCGAACGCCGCGGTCTTGCCCGAGCCGGTGCGGGATTGCACCAGGATGTCGCGTCCCTCGCGCACCAGGGGAATGGTCTTCAGTTGCACCTCCATCGGCTCGGAGAAGCCCATGTCGGTCAGGGCCCTCAGGACGTCCGGCCGCAATCCCAGGTTGGCGAAGGTCGGCTTCGGGGCGGCTTCGGTCGTGCCCTCGGCTGTGTCGGAAGAAGTAGAAGAATCAGAACTTTGCTCAGTCATGTCATTGCTCCTGTCGGCGGCTTGGTTCGCCCAAGTGCTCGCCGATCTGTTCCACGCGCTTGTTGATGCGATCGAGGCGCGGGGCCAATTCGTTTCCAAAGCGCAAAAGCTCGCGCGTGTAGGTGGTCTGGATGTCGCCCAGGTCTCCGTGGGCGGCAGCCATGGCTTCGAAGTCTTTGTGGGGTGGATTGGGCCTCGGTTCCGCCAGTCGGCAGCGCTCGCCCAGAACGCGCCAGCGCCGACGCCAGATCTCGCCTTCGTCCGCCCAGCGATGCGCCTCCTCGGAGTCGTATCCTCCCAGCAGGTGATAGGCGTTTTCGAGGTGCTTCTCCAGCGCAAGCGAGACATCGCGCAATTCATCGAAGCAACCTTGGATCTCTCGGCCGGTCAGTTGCGTGCTGATGCGATCTTCGACCACGGCCGAACGCTGGCGGTGTATCTCGACGACCACCGAGACCAGCGCGTACAGGCACCCGAGCGCGACCACGGCAAGGGCTGTCCAGGCGACCAACTTGCGATAGCGGCGAAATTCTTGAGCGGGCGAATGTATGGAAGATGCCAAGGCTTGCTAAAGGTGAATCCGGTGCGGACCCACCTGCCAATTGCTCCCAGCGAGGAGCGCGTCCTGCCGGAGCGCCGGCAGGTACGGTAAGAATATGCGGCGCGGGGCGGGTTGTCAAACTAGCCCGCTACCCGCTACTGGCACTTCAGCACGAACGGCCAGACGGCCTCGACGAGGAACCCGTCGGATACCTGGTCCGGCGGAGTGCTGGTATTGGTATCGTCGAAGGGTCGGTCCGACACGGCAAGCATCAGGCGGTGATTGGAGATGACGTGCGAAACGTCGGCACAGCTCAGCGAAAAAATTTCGGTGCTGCGCAGAACGGAACCGCCACCGGGCTTGCTGTCTTTGAGAGCGATGCCCGACAAGCCTGGCGTCCAGGGCGGGTAGTCGACGATCCAGCGAATATACAGGGTGTCCCCGGTGTTCTGGTCCGCGAGGTCGACCTGAACCACGAGAGACGCCGGGCCACCGTCGCTATCCTGGCCCAAGAGGCTGCCGACGGGCGGCACGGCCGACGCAATGGTGGGCGGGTAGTTGCCGGGTGGATCCGACCATTCGGGCCCAACCGGAGCCACGCATGCAGCAAAAGGTGCCGCCAGGAAGCATGCGAGGAGCCGCGGCCGCCGCATCAGGATTCGTCCAAAGGCGGCAGATCGGAGAGACCTTCGCCGCCTTCCTCCTTTTCAAGGTGCCGGAAGATGGTGCGCGGATCGACACCAAGGTCGCGCGCAGTCTTGGTTCGATTGCCGCCATTGAGCCCGAGCACCTCGTTGATGTACGCGCGCTGCCACCGGTCGCGCGCCTCGGAAAGGGGCAGGATGGCCGGAATTTCGTCGAGATCGATGCCCAGGTCTTCGGGCCCCAGCATGGTCTTGTCGGCGAGCACCACGCCCTTCTTAATGCGGTTCTCGAGCTCGCGAATGTTGCCCGGCCAGCGGTAACGTTTGATGGCCACGATGGCGTTGGGGCTGAATCCGCGCACCTTGCTGCTGTACTCGGGCGCGTAGCGCGACAGCATGTAGCGGGCCAGCACAACGATGTCGTCGCCCCGGTCGCGCAGCGGCGGTAGGTGCAGTCGCACCACGTTCAGCCGGTAGTAGAGATCTTCGCGGAAGCGTCCGGCCTGGGTTTCGGCCTCGAGGTCGCGGTTGGTGGCCGCGATGATGCGGATGTCGACCGACTCCGCCGAGGTATCGCCCACGCGCGTGACCGAGTGTTCTTGCAGAGCGCGCAGGATCTTAACCTGTAGCGCCAGCGGCATCTCCCCGATTTCGTCGAGGAACAGCGTGCCCTTGTTCGCAGTTTGGAAGCGACCGGGTTTGTTCCCCACCGCGCCGGTAAAAGCGCCGCGCACATGGCCGAACAGCTCGGACTCGAGCAGGTTCTCGGGGATCGCGCCGCAGTTGACGCTGACGAAGGGTCCCTTGGCCCGCGCCGACCGATTGTGGACCTCGCGGGCGATCAGCTCCTTGCCGGTGCCGGTCTCGCCGGTCACCAGGACCGTGATATCGGTTTGAGCGACCCGCTGAACTTTGCGGAACACCTCCTGGATGGGGGGAGATGAGCCGAGGATCTCGCCGAAGCGGATGCGCTCGATGCGGTCCTGCAGCGACTGGTTGTCGAGCTGCAGCTCGTTGACCAGAAGGGCGTTGCGAATGACCAACGACGCCTGTGACGCGAAGATGGTCAGGATCTCCAGCGCTGCCTGGTCGAAAAGCTGGGCCACGTTGTCGTTGCCGACGTAGATGAGACCGATCAGGTTGCCGCGCTCGAGCAGGGGCACGCACATGACCGAGGTCAGGCGCAGGTTCATGACCGACAGCGAATTCCGGAAGCTGGTGTCGTTGAGCGCGTCGGAGATGATGAGCGGCTGGCGGCTTTCCACCACCCGCTTGATGATGGAATCGGACAGGTGGCGAACCGCGTCCGAGATGGTCTCGCGGCGCAGATTGCGCGCGACCTTGACCACCGGCTCGCCGGATTCGAGCAGCACGATGAAGCCCTTGTCGGCGTTGCACACCTGAATCACAACGTCGAGCAGCCCATCGAGCAGGGTCGGGATCTCGTAGTTGTTCATCAGCTTCTGCGAGAAATCAAAGAGCCGCTTGTACGAATTCAGCTCGGCCATGGTCTTGGCCGCGACTTCGTCGGTCACCGGTTCGTCGTAGAGCGAGAACTCCAGCTCTACGCTGCCCATCCGCACCCGGTCGTCCTGGGACAGACGATGCTTGGTGCGGCGTCGGCCGTTGACGTGCAGATCGGCATCGCGATCCGTGACGGAAATGTTGAAGTCGCGGCCGTCGAAGTGGATGTGCGCGTGGGTATCGGCGAGCAGCGGATCTTGAAGTAGGACGTCCACACCTTCACCCTTCCCTAGCGAGGTGAGCTTCTTGTAGATGTGGTAAACCTTCACGCCGGTACCAGGGGCGTGGATTCGAAGGGTTGCCATGGTCGCAGTTTGGCCGTTTCTGGTCAGAAACGGAAGGAAAGAGCGGGTCCTATTGTGCGGTTCGTAACCAGCGGCGAAAGCTGCAAATTCCGGAAAGGCCTGGGTGTTTGCGGGCTATCGGCCGCGGCCAGTACGGTTTCCGGACGATAATAGTAGATGGCATCGAGCACTCCCCAGGCCACGGCCGCAAAAAACAGTCCGCCGCTGACCACCTGGACTTGGGTCAGGCGGCGCGATCGGTCTTCGGCGCTATGGTCGATGAGATCGGCCGGGCAGGCGGTGCTGGTGCCCACGTCTACCTTGCACGACCGCTGGGGATGCAATCCATAGACTGCGAAGTTGGTGGCGAATGCCGCCAGCGAGCCTGCGCCCAAGACGGTTTCTACGGCGAGAAAGGTCCAGCCCTTCTTGCGGTGGCCGTTCTGAAACTGGCCGGCACCGAATGGAACGAAGCTCACGGCGAAAGAGTTGCGCCCAACCCGCTTCTCGATCACGGCCGGACCGGACCGGACCTTCTCGCATTCCGCGAGGTCACGCTGTCGCGCCTTCTCCATCTCCCAGCGCCTCGCCTCAAGCTTGGCCAGCTCGGCGCTGTACTCTTTGCGAACCACATTGAAGAAGTCGACCACCTCGGGCGGATCGAGCAGGGGGTCGAAGTGATAGTCCGGCGCGAGTTGCAGCAGCTTTCTGAATTCGGCCTTGGCCTGGCCTTCCTGTCGCTCGAACAGATAGGCGACACCCAGAATCCGGTGCGCGAGGGTGATCTGACCATCCGACTGCAGACGGATGTCCGGAGAGAGCAATGGCTGGATGATCTCCACCGCGCGGCCGAATTCGCCGCGGTCGTAGGCATTCTTGCCCCGCTGCAATTCTTCGTTGGCCGTCGGCAGCTGCGGCGCCTGGAACAGGATGGTGAGAAGGAGGAGACCGGCGCTCAAACTATTCGTCCACGTGCAACGTGACAGGACGAGTCTCGCCCGCGGTGATCGTCACCTGATTGGTCGTCGTCTTGTCGCCCTTGAAAGCAACCACCTCAAGACTCTTGCGCATCTCGTCTCCCGCGTCAAAGGGAACGGGAATTTTTTCTCCCGGCAGGGCTCGGGCGTGCCAGGGCTTGCTCTTGGCATCGTTGACTTCGCGAATGAGAAGAGAGGCCCCGGGGACGGGTGGATCGAAGGAGACGACTAGGCGGGCCGGCTTGGGATCGAGGTTGACGAACAGGTGATCCCCAGGCGGACGATAGACCTGAGGCCCCACCATCACTTGCTTCCGGTTGCAGCAACTGTCGTTGCGGAATTCGAGGCGGTGGGGATGGTCCCAGGGAACCGTGATGCGGTTCTGCTGGGGACCGTAGTCGAAGGCTTTCTGGCCGTCCATCCACACCTCGACCCTGGCCGGGGTGAATCCCAACGCCAGGGTGATGGTCGGGACTTCGGCGGGCTCGACGGCGGCGGCTTTTTCGGTCCCGCCCGAAATCTCCGATTCGTCGGCGCGAGCGGACGGCCTCTCAGCGGCGCCGGCTCCGCGCCTCGGCTCGCGACCCGGATGGGACGGCGCCAGGGCAGGGGTACGCGTCGGTGCCGGCTGCGCTTTTGCAGTTCCGGCGAGGGCTCTTTCCTTGAGTTGCCCATCCAGCCGACGCGGGTTGGACTTGTTGTCGGTGGGGCCGCTGGCGTGCGCAACCGCGACAACAGTCTTCCGCTCGCTCAGCGCTCTGCGGGCCAAGCACAGGGCGCCAGTCGCCATCGCCGCCAGGACCGCCGCCGCGCTCGCACCGATCGCCCAGCGGCGCAGTCGTTCGCCTCTCTCCAGGCGTCGCAGCTCGGTCAGAACGGCTTGGTTGTCGGGCTCGAAAGCCAAGGCGCGATTCCACAACTCCAGGGCACGCGCCCGGCGCTTGGCGGTCTGTTCCCGCACGCCGGACTGCACTAGCGCAGCCACCATCCGGGGCACCAGCGTCTTTTCGTAGCCCTCGGACTCGGTCAAGTATTGCTTGAGCTCCTCGCGCGGTTTCGCGAGCCCGGCATCGCCGGCGTAGCTGCGCAGCTCCTCGACCATCGCCGCGATGGTCGGGTAGCGATCCTCGGGCTTGCGGGCCAGGCTGCGCGCGATCACCCGCGCAAGCTGGTCGGAGATCAGCCGATTGACCGTGCGAGGGTCGGCGAATTTCCCCTCGGAAACGCGCCGTAGGACCTCGTGTGGGTTCTTGCCGGAAAAAGGCAGTATGCCGGTGGAAAGCTGGTACAGCATCACGCCCACCGAAAACACGTCGCTGCGAAAATCCAGCGTGCGGCCGTCGAGAACCTCGGGCGCCATGTACGCGGGCGAGCCGAGGATCTGCCCGGTCACCGTCATGCGCTCCAGATCGACAACCTGCGCCACGCCGAAGTCCATCAACTTGAGCATCCCGTCGATGCGCACCATCACATTCTCCGGCTTCACGTCGCGATGGATGATGCCTAGCGAGTGCGCGTGCATCAGCGCCTCGCCGAGCTCGATGATGATGAGCGCCGCGAGCTCGGGCACCGGCACCTTGCGATTGGCCAGGAACTGCTTGAGGGTCTGCCCTTCGATGAACTCCGTGACGATGTACGACGACGCCGCCTCTTCGCCGGAGTAGTCAAAAACCTGAAGGATTCCGTCGTGGTTCAACTTGGCGACGGCACGAGCCTCGCGTTCCAAGCGGGCCTTCGATTCTGGCTCGGCCAAGAGGTGAGCGTGCAGGACCTTGACTGCCACCTCACGGCGCAACTTCTCGTCGCGGGCACGGTAGACCACAGCCATGCCGCCTTGGCCGACTTCTTCGATGATGCGATACCGTGCTGGCAGGGGTGTCGAAAGCATCGTCCCTGGGTTTCGTGGATGTCGCGAACCGGAAGACCAAGCTACGGGCCGCATCTTACGAGACGATACCCCTTTGTACAACCCAGACAGGTCGCTTTGCGCGACGTGCGTCACAAGGCATTTCGTGCATTCCACACGCCACGTCTTGATCTGGGGTGCTGGCGAGATCACTATCTCGTCCCATGCCGGTTCGCGAAAGCGGCGCCAACCAGCCGCTGGCTCGGAGTGCAAATGTCATTTGGCGTACGCGGGTGCAAGCCTTCGCAGAGCGCCCGGCCTTTCGTTTTCGCAAAGAGGGCACCTGGAAAAGCCTGACCTGGCAGCAGGCGGACCGTGTGGCGCGCGAGATTGCGGCCGGACTGTGCTCGCTGGGGCTTGCCTCCGGGGCGCGGGTTGCGCTGCTTTGCGAGACCCGGCTCGAATGGGTGCTTTGCGACGTGGCCATCGCCATGGCCGGTCTGGTGTCGGTGCCCATTTACCCGTCGAACACCGCCGAGCAGTGCGTGTTCGTTGCCGCAGACAGCGGCGCAAGCGCCGCCATCGTCGAAAACCGCCAGCAGGCCGAGAAGCTGTCTTCTCTGCGCGACCGTCCCGGCTTCAAGGTGATTTGCATCGACGAAGTCGCTGATTCGGACACCGGTGCGGCCGGAGAAGCACAGACGCTGGCCGCGCTTCGCGAACAGGGAAAGGCCTGGATGGCTGCCAACCCGGGTGAGATCGATCGGCGCTCCGACAGGGTCAAGCCGGAGGACCGTTTCACCATCATCTACACCTCCGGCACCACCGGGCAGCCCAAGGGTGTGGTCCTGTCGCACCTGAACCTGGTTTCATCGTGCGAAAGCGCGATTCGGGCCTTCGATCTGCGGCCATCAGATGTGCAGTACTTGTTTCTTCCGCTGGCGCATGTGCTCGGCCGCGAAGTGGAATGGGCACCCATCATCATCGGGTCGGAAGTTGCGTTTGCCGAAAACCTGGGCCGCATCAAGTACGACTTGGCGGAGGTACGCCCGACCTTCATGGCGGGCGTGCCGCGCATCTTCGAAAAACTGTACGCGGCGGTCCAGGCCGGGACAGAGCAGGGCGGAAAGCTGAAACGGTCCGTTGTCGGTTGGGCCTTTGGCGTGGCGGCCCGCCACTCGGCCGCGGTCCGCAAGGATGGCAAATCGCCCATCGGGCTGCGCTTGTCCTACGCGCTCGCCGACGAGATCGTGCTGTCCAAGCTGCGCCGCCGATTAGGGCTTGACCGCTGTCGCTTCTTGATTTCGGGCGGGGCGCCCTTGGCTGAGGAAATTGCGGAATTCTTCCACGGCGCTGGGCTCCTGATCCTGGAAGGTTACGGCCTCACGGAGACTACCGCCGCCGCGTTCGTCAATCGCTGGAACCGGCACCGATTCGGCACTGTGGGGCCGGCCATCGACATCATCGATTTCCGCATCGCTACCGACGGGGAGATCCTCCTGCGCGGCCCGTCGGTATTTGCCTCGTACCACAACAATACCGAGGCAACCGCCGAGGCCTTCGATGGCGATGGATGGTTTCATACCGGCGACATCGGTGTCATCGAAGACGGCTTTTTGCGCATTGTCGATCGCAAGAAGGACATCATCATCACGGCCGGCGGTAAGAACGTGGCGCCACAGAAGCTTGAAAACGCCATCAAGGCGCATTCGCCGCTGGTCAGTCAGGTCGTCGTATTCGGCGACAAGCGATCCTTTTGCGTGGCGCTGGTCACGCCGTCGGAGCCTGCGGTTAAGCACTATGGCGGCGATATCGCGAAGGCGGCCCAGGCACCCGAGTTGCGCCAGGCCATCGAAAAGGCCGTCGCTGCCGTTAACGCGACTCTAGCCGGCTACGAGACGGTGAAGAGCTTCGCCATTCTGCCGACGGACTTCAGCGAAGCCACCGGCGAGCTGACTCCGAGCCTGAAGGTGAAGCGCGAGGTCGTGGCGGCGAAGTTTGCGTCCGTGATCGCAGGGCTCTACGGCAAGTAGAGCGGTAGGCGCGGCGCGATTCGTGGGGTAGGTTAGGCGAGCGATGAGCAGAACCCTCTTTATCGTCGACGCCCTGAATTACCTGTTTCGCGCGTTTCACGCCCTGCCACCGCTCACCACCAAGGCAGGCCAACCCACCGGGGCCGTGTACGGTTTTTGCCAGATGCTTCTGCGCATCGAGCGCGAGCACCAGCCTAGCCACATGTGCGTGGTTTTCGATGCCCCGGGGCCGACCTTCCGCGACCAGCTCTACCGGGACTACAAGGCCACCCGGTCGCCGACGCCCCCCGAGCTGATCGCTCAGATCGACCTGGCCCACCAAGTGGCAAATGCCTTCGGGTATGCGGTGCTGGCAGTGGCGGGCGTGGAGGCGGACGATGTGATTGCGACTCTGGTTCGTTCAGCGCGGACCGACGGGCTGGCTGTGGTGATCGGGTCGTCCGACAAGGACCTGATGCAGCTCTGCTCGGACGAGGTGAAGCTGCTCGATGCGGTGAAAAACCGCTTGCTGGGACCGGCCGAGGTGCAGGAAAAGTGGTTCGTTCCGCCCGAGAAGCTGGGTGACGTGCTGGCTCTCATGGGCGACAGCGTGGACAACGTCCCTGGCGTTCCAGGAATCGGCCCGAAGACTGCGGCCGAGCTCATCAATACCTACGGGTCGCTCGACGGGGTACTGGCAAACGCTGCGAAGATCAAGGGCAAGAAAGGGCAGGCGATTGCCGACTCGCGCGAGCTCTTGGCCATGTCCCGGGCGCTGGTTCGGCTGCGCGACGACGTCGACCTACCCGCGACGCTTCCGGAGCTGATGCGAGCTCCACCGTCGGCCGAAAAGCTGCGCGACCTCTTCACACGCCTCGAATTCGGCCGGCTGCTGTCGCAGCTCGCGCCGGTACCGCCCTCGTCCGAGGCTGCGAACGAGCCTCTTGCGCCGGCCCCGGCGAGCACGGTGCCCCCTGGTGAAGGGCCGGCGCCCAAGGTCGTCGTCGACAAGCAAGCGCTCGCCGAGATGGTTGCCGCCATCGGGCAGGCCGGCGAGGTCGCCATCTCGCCACTCTTCGACGGCGAATCGCCGGTGCGGGCGAGACTTCGGGCGATCGCCTTCGCGACCCGCGCTGGTCAATGCTACGTCGTGCCGGTGAAGCAGGGTCTGCTCGAAACCATGGCCGGCCTGTCGGAATCGGACGCGGTCGACGCGCTCGCCCCGATGCTGGCCGATCCCAAGGCCGCCAAGCACCTTCACAACTGCAAGGCCTTGGACGTGTTCTTGCGCGTGCGTGGCAAAACCCTCGCCGGGGTCAAGAGCGACACCATGCTCGCGGCGTACGTGCTCGACGCCGCCCGTGCCGACTACGACCTCGCCGGTCTCGTGAGCGATGATCTGGGCAGGACCATCGATTCTCGTGCGGCGTGGGCCAAGGCCGGGCGCGGCGGCACCGAGGTGCCCATCGACGACGCCGCGGTTCGATATCTGGCCGCCGAGGCCATCGCCATCGCGGATCTCGCCGCTCGCCAGGAATCTCGTCTGGCAGCAGCGAACCAGCAATCCCTCTACCGCGACGTGGAGCTGGCCCTGGCGCCGGTGCTAGCAGCCATGGAGTGCTGGGGCATCCGCCTCGACGGCGAGTACCTGCGCGCGCTGGGCGGCGAGGTCAGCGCCAGCGCCAAAGCCCTGGAATCCGAGATCCACGGCCTCGCGGGAGGCGAATTCAACATCGCCTCGCCCAAGCAGCTCGCCGAGGTCCTTTTTGGCAAGCTCGGCCTTCCCGTCATCAAGAAGACCAAGACCGGCGCCTCGACCGACGCCGACGTGCTGGAGGAATTGGCGACCCTACATCCCATGCCGGCCAAAATCCTGGAGTATCGGACCCTGACCAAGCTGAAGGGGACGTACATCGATGCGCTGCCGGCGCTGGTCAACCCGCGCACCCGACGCCTGCACACGACGTACCAGCAGGCGGTGGCGGCCACGGGACGGCTTTCGTCGAGCGACCCCAATCTTCAGAACATTCCCATCCGGTCGGAGATTGGGCGCAAGATTCGCCACGCCTTCGTCGCGGATCCCGGGTACCAAATCGTTTCGGCCGACTATTCGCAGATCGAGCTGCGCGTGCTGGCGCATTTCTGCGAGGATCCCGCGTTTCTGGATGCGTTCCGCACCGGCGCGGACATTCACCGCCGGACTGCCGCCGAGGTGTTTAGCATCGCCGAGTCGGCGGTGAGCGACGAGCAGCGCCGAATCGCCAAGGCTATCAACTTCGGCTTGGTGTTCGGCCAGACAGACTTCGGTTTGGCGCAAGTGCTCCGCATCCCACGGGCCGAGGCGCACAAGTACATTCAAAGCTACTTCGAGCGCTACGCCCGCGTGCGAGGTCACATGGACGCCATGATCGCCGAGGCACGCCGCACCCAGGTGGTTAGGACCTTGCTCGGAAGAACCCGCGCCCTGCCCGAGATCAACGCCAAGCGCCCGCAAGAGCGCAACTACGCCGAGCGCATTGCACGCAACACGCCCATTCAGGGCTCGGCCGCCGACATCCTGAAGCTGGCCATGCTGCGGGTTGCACGGGGTCTACCGAGGTTCCCGCAGATACGCCTGCTTCTGACCGTGCACGACGAGTTGGTCTTCGAGGTTCCGACCGCCGATGTCGAAGCTTTCTGTCCGTGGGTCAAAGCCGAGATGGAAGCCGCCTATGCGTTGCGCGTGCCTTTGGTGGTGGAAGTGCGCGCAGGCAGAACCTGGGGCGACGCCCACTGAGCGCGCAAGGGAGGATCCCCGTCTGTCAGGGCGCCAGCGAAACGTAGGGCGTCGCTGCCCGCGGATCGGGATACCGCCACGCGCCCTGGGCGTCGTGCACCTCGACCGCAAACAGCGCCCCCAACCCGTTGCCCCTGATGGTCGCCAAGTAGCTGCCGTCGCCCGTCGGCGATGCGTCGACCGAGGTCCAATCGGAGTCGTTGTCAAACGGCTTCCACAGAACGTTTACCTTTGCGTCCGAGGAAGGCGATGCCTCGAAGCGGGCGGTCACGGTCCAACTCTGCGCCGTGGCGACCATGGGCGAGATCGAGAGGTCGCGCAAACCAGGCCCCGCAATGCTCGGCGACGCCAGCCAGACCGCCGGGTCCGGGAGCGATCCCGAGAACGACGGCGGCGAGGCGTTCACCGCCGCGGCCACGTTGTCGATCGACTTTCCGTCGGCGTCCAACGCCGGAATCTCGACCTTCCAGTGAAAAGGATCATAGCCAAGCTCGCGGCCCAGGCGCAGTTGCTCGTGGAAGGGCAGGATGTATGCGGTGTCGTTCGCGAGCGTTCGCCATGCGTTGTCGGCGGTCGTGGTCTCGTCGCGCGCAGCGGCCAGCCAACTGGCGATCCCCGTGCCTTGGTACACACCAAGCGCAGTCGCGCCGCGCAGCTTGTGCGCGAAGTAGCGCCCCAAATCCGCAAGCGCCAAAGACTCGTGCGCGATGTCGCGGGCCACGGGATTGTCCCGAATCGCCGTCGTATCGGCCGCGGCTAGCCCCTCCGTCACGACCTGGACGTCATTGAGCACTGCCGCCGCCACATCGACCGGCGACAAGCGGCTGGTGGGGGTGCCGGCCACCAAATCGGAAGCAGCCTCCGCAGGCGAGGCGATTGCAAAGCTGTCGAACGGCGTCGCTTCGAGGTCGCACTTGCCGTCGTTGCCAGGCTTGAAGGGCTGGGACCAGGCGGCGACGTTGCCGCCCAGCTCCAACTCGGGCGCGAACGCGCGTTGATCGGCGCCGCAGGTGTGTCCAGCGATGATCGAGGGCACGATATCGCTCGCCGCCTGGAGCACGGGCCACAGACTATCGGTCCCCACCTCGTGTGCGACGATGTCGCGGAAGGTTGTCTCCGGCGTCGTCGGATCGTAGCCCAGCCTTCCCCACAAAAGGTACATCAAGTCGTCGCGGAAGAACGCCCAGGACGAGAATTGGTCCTTGGGATCGGCATGATAGAAATCACGTTGAGGCGTGTACGCGGTCGGCAGCTCGACCGTGAAGCCGCGAATCCGTGGCGACATCCCGAGCGAGGCGAGGGTCCGCTGCGTGCGCACAAAGGAAAACTCACGGAAGATCCGGTGCGTCCCGCCCGCGCGAACCTGAAACACGAACTGCCAGGGCGCCGGCGGGCTCAAGTAGCTCTGGTAGCTGTAGCCGGGCCATGCGGTGGCCATCACGCCCCCAGCGATGGCATAGGGCGGCCCCCATTGCTCACCGTTGAATTTCACTTCCAGCACCATGTCGGATCCGATCGTCGACGCCAGCGAAGCCATGTCCGACTTACCCACCCCCCACGAGCGCGCATAGATCCCCACGTCCGTATGCGCCTGCTGGACGGCAGAGACGACGGTGTCATTAAACCAGGCGGCGTCGTGCCCGCTCTCGCCAATGCGGAAGCCGAGCATCGCCAGCCCTGGGGCACGTGTCACAAGATCGCTGGTTGCCTCGCGCGTGTAGGTCTTCAGATCGTCGCCCTCAAGCTTCGCCGGCGGGTAGTCGTCGACGCCACCCGAGTAGGTCATGAGGGCCACGCGAATCCCGCGCGCGTGGGCCATGGCAATCACCCGGTTGAGCATGGCGAGGTTTCGCTCGCGGTCGGCCGATGGTACGCCGACGTCGGGAAACGACGGAGAGGTTGCGATCTGCGGCAGCGCATTGGGAAATCCGGTCGATTGCAGGCTGTACATCCCGTGAATGTCCAGCAAATCCAGGCGTGCGTGCGCGAGCAGATCCAGGTAATCGCGCCAGAAGGTCTCGTCGAGGAACCACCAATGGGTCTCGGGCTGATCGCTGTCGGGCAGGATCCAGAACAGGTTCGCGGCCCGCAGGGAAATCGCGGGCGTCCCGCGCAAGGTCGCAACCGGCGGCACCGCGCTGCCGCCGTGCAGGCGCAGCCGCTCCGCCAGCTCTAGCGCACCATACATGGCGCCGACCTCGTCGCGGCCGACCACCCACGTGGTGCCTTCCACCTCGGCCACGACGTACGATTCGGGGCGGGCGTCGACCGGGGACGCCAGACCGGCGGCCGCAGGAATGCCAGCCGCGTCCGTCACAGTGGTGATGCCGACGGTTCGAGTTGCGCCGGCTTCAGCGAGCGCTTGATCGAGCGCACAGCGACCGTATTCGATCGGCGTCGTCGGGTCGTGCCCGTCGGGACACCTGACCATCCACGTCCAGGCGGGAAAGGTCGCCGGGCTCGGGCCGTCGACTGCTCCGGCGGCCACGCCGTCTTGGCCACCACCATCGGCCGCCTGACGAGATGCGGCGCGATCGCCGCATGCAGCAGTTAGTCCACACAGCCAGGCCATCGTCAACGCACGCCGGGACACCCATGAATGCTAGCACGACCAAGACGAGCCGGAGCCTGCGTCCTGTACACGAGGCCCTAGACGCTGCTACCTTGGGCCGGTCATGAAAGTGCCGCCCCGCTTCCTGGGTCTGCTGTTGGTCGCTTCGACGACCGCGACCTTCCTCGCATACCACTGGATCTTCGAGCTGCTTCACCGCTTCGATTGGGGCCAGCCGTTCATAAAATTGGCGTGCTTCGAGGCCTTTTCCGTCCTGATCCTTTTGCAGTTCTACTGGCGCAAGAACAAGACCGCGGCGTCCACCGAGAAGGTGGCCATCGTAGAAATGACCGCCGCAATTGCGTTGGTCGTCTGGGAGCTCGTGCGCATGGTGGTGCTGCTTCGCTCGGGGTTGCATGGCGGTATGAACGATCTCGGCTACACCGACGAGAACGCGGTCCGCGCGCTCGTGCTCGACCACGCGAACCCCTATCTGCTCGAGATCGCAAAGAACGGAAACAATCCCTTGTACTGGGGTTTCAAGTATGCGCCGGGGATGCTTCTCGGCTACCCGGCAGCCCTGTGGTGGCCGAACGGCGTGGGCCTCAAGGTCACCAACCTGATCTTCCTGCTCGTCACGGCGGGGCTCGTCGGATGGCTGGTCGCCCAAACCGACTCGTCGCCCAAACGCCATTCCTGGCAGCGCTGGTCACCTGCGATGCTGGCCGCAGCCCTGACCATGCTGCCCGAACGTCTCTATCACGAGATGTTCAACCAGGGCGCGGTCGACATCTTCCCGACTATGCTGATGATTGGCGCGCTGGTTTGCGTGCGTCGGCAGGCCTGGCTGAGCGTGGGACTCCTGCTTGGGCTGTCCTTTTCCGCGAAGCTGTCGCCGGTGGCGTTCATGCTGGTTCTTTTCTTCCGCCCGCGCACCCCGCGTCGTTTTTTCGTAGGGCTTGCCCTGGGACTTCTGCCGTTTGTGCCCTTCTTGATCTGGGACGCGCCGGCACTGCTGCGCAACGTCTTCATCTTCCACTCGATGAAGGACTACGATTCCACGAGTCTCTACAACATCACGCCGAAAGAGCTACAATACCTGTTCTCGGCCTTCCAACTTGCCGCCGTCGCCATCGCGGTCGCCGTTAGCTTCAGGCGTCCTTTTGAAGTCCGCGAGCTGGTCGTCGTCTCGACCCTGCTGCTCATAGCCATCGAGATCAGCTATCGCGAAATCCACGGCAATCACATGATAGGGTTCATGCCCCTGCTGGCCCTGATCTTCACCTGGTACCGCCACTGGCTGACGCGTCTGCTGGCACCCGAGGCAACGACACTTGCTCGATGATGATTGCCCGGTGGTCCGGCAGTCGTTTACTCTTGCGCAACCATGTGCGGTATTGCTGGTCTTTGGGATCCCACTGGGGCCGAGCTCGACCCCAACCTGATCGTTGCCATGACACGAACCCTCGCGCCGCGAGGGCCCGATGGAGAGGGCTTCTGGCGCGCGCCTGGCGTGGCTTTGGGCCATCGCCGCTTGGCGGTCATCGATCTTAGCGACGCCGGCCGGCAGCCGCTCGGCAACGAGGACGGCACCGTCCAAGTGGTCTTCAACGGCGAGATCTACGGCTTCGACCGCCTGCAATCCCTGCTCGAGTCCCGCGGCCACGTATTTCGCTCTCGCTGCGACACCGAGGTGCTCGTACACGGCTACGAAGAGTGGGGCGACGACGTGCTTTCGCACGTCGATGGCATGTTCGCCTTTGCGCTCTGGGATGCTCGACGACGCCGGCTGCTGGCCGCGCGGGACCGCATGGGCAAAAAGCCGTTCTACTTTGCCACCATCGCCCGGGAGGCAGCGCCCCCGCTGGTCGCGTTCGCGTCCGAGCTGAAAGCCCTGGTCTGCGTTCCCGGTTTCGACCGCGGCCTCGATCCCCAGGCCCTGGCTCGCTATCTCGTGCATGAATACGTGCCGGCCCCGTACAGCATCTTTCGCGGCGCCCGCAAGCTGGGCGCTGGCCAGCGCCTGCGCATCGAGCAAGGGCAGGGTGGCATGCTCGGCGAGCCGCGGATTGACCGCTACTGGGATCTTACGTTTCCCGAGCAACCCGCGAAGCTGAGCGACGACCAGGCAGCCGAAGAGCTGCAATCCCTCCTGCGCGATGCCGTCCGGCGGCGCTTGGTGGCGGACGTGCCGGTGGGGATCTTCCTCTCCGGCGGCATTGATTCGTCGACGGTCGCTGCCTTCGCCGCAGAGCTGGCTGGCGCGAGCAACGTGCACACGTTTTCGGTGGGCTTCTCCGAAGCCTCGTTTGACGAAAGCGGCCACGCCCGCAGAGTCGCGAGCTTCCTCGGAACCCAGCACAGGGAGGAACGGTTGCACCCCCAGGTCCTGCTTGACGAGCTGCCGGCGGTGACCGACTTTCTTGACGAGCCCTTTGCAGACGCCTCGGTGGTTCCCACCTATCTTCTGTCCAGGTTCGCGCGCCGCCACGTCACGGTGGCCCTGGGCGGGGACGGGGGCGACGAGCTGTTTGCGGGCTACCAGACCTTCCTAGCCGAGCGCTGGGGGCGCCTTTACTTCGATCTTGCGCCCCAGGCCTTGCAGCGGGGTGTTGGGCGAATCTCCCAGTGGCTACCGGCCGGCGGCGGGTACTTCAGCTTCGACTTCAAGGTGAACCAGTTTCTGCAAGGCGGCCCGAGGCGCGGTCCCGAACGCCATCAGCGCTGGATGGCGTCGTTCCTTTCCGAGCAGTTCCCGTCGCTGCTGAGCCGCGACTTTGCGCAATCCCTGCACGACGAGAATCCTCTATTGGAGGTTCTTGCCCGGCAAGAGCAGGGGCCGGCCAAGCGGTCGTGGGACGTGCTGCTCGACTTCTACGCCCGTTTCTATTTGCCCGAGGACATCAATACCAAGGTGGACCGGGCCTCAGGGGCGGTGGGCTTGGAAGTGCGTGCGCCGTTTCTCGATACCGCCCTGGTCGACTTTGCTTGCCGGCTTCCGGCGCACATGCGCCTTCGCTGGCGGTCGCCCAAGTATGTTCTGAAGCGAGCCATGAAACGTCGGCTGCCCCCGGAGATTCTGGGGCGCAAGAAACAGGGCTTCGCGGTGCCAGTGGCCAAATGGCTGCGGACCGACCTGTCGCAACTCCTACGCGACGAATTGGCCCCGGCGAAGATCAAGCGCGAGGGGTTGTTCGATCCCGGTCAAGTCGGTCGTCTGGTCGAGGATCACCTGTCCGGCCGTCGCGATTGGCGCAAGGCACTTTGGACGCTGCTGGTCTTTGAGCGCTGGCTCGGGCGCTGGGGCTCGGCGGCCGCTATCGGCCGGGTCGGCTAGGGCTGGCCGAGGGCGACGGTTCGGTCGCCCTCGGATCGGCATCCACGCTGGTGGTCTCGCTGCCGGTGCAGATCTCGCGGATGACGTAGGTGGCGGTTCCCGAAGCCTCGTAGTAGGTGCGCATGGTCATTTCGGCCAGGAGGCCCATCAGAATCGACAGGCACCCAACCAGGAACGACATGACCGTCAGGTGGGGGAGTGGCGTCTCCACGAAGTCCTTGCCTCCCCACAGCTTGAACCAGACCATGGTCATGAAGAAGAGGAACGAAAGGACGATGCTGGCCAGGCCGAACTTGCCGAACAAGTGCATCGGCTTGGTTCCAAATTTCCGCAGCATCTGGGCCAGCGTCAGGTCCAGGATCACGTTGGGAACCCGGCCGAGCCCATACTTGGTCTTTCCGTACCGGCGCGGGTTGTGATGGACCTCGATTTCCGTCACCCGCGCGCCGCGTTGAGCGGCATAGATTGGGATGAACCTGTGCATCTCGCCGTACAGATGCACGCCCTGCAGAACGAAGCGCCGATAGGCCTTTAGCGTGCAGCCGTAGTCATGCAGGCGAACCCCTGACACCTTCGAAATGATGGCATTCGCAATCCATGAAGGCAGCTTGCGCGTGACCAGGACGTCCTTGCGACGACGGCGCCACCCGGACACCACGTCGTAGCCTTCATCCAACTTCGCCAGCAAGGCCACCACGTCGGCTGGGTCATTCTGCAGATCCGCATCGAGCGGAACCACCACCTCGAAACGAGCAGCGTCGAATCCGGCCGCCATCGCGGCGGTCTGGCCGAAATTGCGGGCCAGGTGGATGGTCTTGAGGTACGGCCGCGTACGGGTTGCCTCGCGAAGCAGAGTCCACGATTGGTCGGCGCTCCCATCGTCGACCACGATCACCTCGGCCGCGACGCCGCGGTTTTCTAGGTCGGCGACCGCGGCATCCATCTTGGAAAACAGATGGGGTAGCGACTCGGCCTCGTTGTAGCAAGGAATGACCAGGGATACCTGTTGGGTCGGACTCACGGGGCGCATCGTACAACGGGTGCCGTCGTCTTGTCCCACACCGCGTTCAAAGGAAATGTCCGATAACAGATATTATGTCAACTTCACGTCGGTAATCGAACCGCCTTCCCCGTGACGGCAAAACACCGCGAACCTCGGTCCCTCGCACTCTCGTCGCAAGGATTCCCGCGCCCTACGAATTCAAGCTGCGCGCCTTCTCCTCGTGAACGTGTCGCAGCTCGGCGGCCACCTGATCGAGCGCCGCTGATCGCGACGGTTCGGCCTCGATGGCAGCGATGGCCTTGTCGAGCACTTCGGCGTCCCTTACCACCCGGCCCCGAACCGCGTCGTACATTTCGCGAACGGTGGTGTGGAAAGCCTGCAGTTGGTCGCCCTTCCGCAAGTGGCCGAGGTCGGCGGGCAGCTTGTTGTCGCGAATCCGGCCGAGCGCTCTGGCGATGTTGTGCAGCGGACCCGCAATCTTGTGGGTCATCCAGATACCTGCGGCAGCTACTGCCATGACAAGAACTGCCCCAAATCCCAGGATCGACCACAGCACCACGCGGTCGTTGGCGCGGAATTGCGCCTGCAGCTCCTGCGCAGAGCTCGGGTCGAACGCTGCGGTCATGGTCACGATCCGGGTTGATTCCTGGGTCGCGGTGTAGATTCGATAGCCGAGACCCGCGGTCAGGAAGACCGCCACGGCGAGAATGAACACGGTGTAGCGGAGCTGCAGCCCCGCATCGAGCAGATAATTGCGCAGCTTCCGCTTCTGCGCCGGACGCTCCGATTTCGTCATCGATTAGCACCTCCTATTCCGCATTCCATCCGGCTTTCATCCCCCCTGGTTCTTGAAGTATTCACTAAGACTGTCGCCGAGTTGACCCGCAGATGCTTCGATGCAGCTGCGGCGGGCATTCAGCCGGTCGCGGTCGCGATTGCCGCCCTGGACTGCGGCGCCCGCACTGGTCCACAGGATAACGCTTCGCGAAGGCCAGCGAGCCACCATCACCTTAACCTCACAGCTCGTCTCCAGCGCCGAGCCCGCAGTGTTCTCACCCAGCTTGAGCACGTTGCCGTCGACCAAGAACGCCGGCCGGCCTCCTTTGCCCAGGTTCTTCTCTTCCGCTCCCTCCGCCACAACCACGTGGGGAAGCTTCTCCAACGACTGCCTCAGGCCGCCCCGAAGCACCCCCAAGAGGGTTGGGTCTGCGGCTTTGCTTCCGCCGGTAAACGGACCAAACTTCAAGTAAACCTTTCGATCTTTGCCGTCCGCTTTGGCGTCCGGTCCGGGCGGCCTCGGTTGGGAATTCCCGGCCAGCGCCTTTTCGATCTGGCCGCGCGCGAAGCTGTCGGGTTCCCGGGGCAACAGCGCCTTCAGCGCCGTGATCGCCCGGTCGCCTCCCAGCTTTCCCAGGGATTGGGCTGCCATGGCCCTGACGGTCTTGCTGTCGTCTCCCAGAGCCTTGATCAACGGATCGACCCCGGCCGGATCTCCAAGCTTGCCCAAGAGCAAGGCGGCCTGGGTTCGCACCTTGTAGCCCGGGTCGTTGAGTAGCGCTCGCGCTAGGTCATCGACTTTCCCTGCTGGCGAGGCATCGGCTGCCCAGAGGATCGCGGCCAACGCTGCCGCCACCACCGGAAGAGCCCGTCCGCGTCCGATCATTCCGGTATGCGATGCTCCCTGACTGCCCAGTGCGATGGAAACTCGATGACAAACGCCGATCCAGCGCCGGGAACGTCTTCAACCCAGGTCGAGCCGTGGTGAACCTCCACGATGACCCTGGCCAAGGCAAGCCCGGCCTTGTGGGCCACACGGATGGCTTTGTCCTTGGTCGACTCCGAGTACGGGTCGAAGATCTGTTCCCGCTCGGCCGGCGGGATCTGGTGTTTGTCGCCATAGATGCGCAGGCGTGCGACGCCGGCTTCCGAGGAAGCGCGCAAGAAGCACCTTTCATTCTCGGGCTGCCGTAGGACGTGGCTGGACAAGATCGCGATCGCCTCGTTGAGGTAGTTGGCATCGCCGCTGATCGGCTGTGAGTAGGCTGCGCAGTCGACGACGATCTGCTTGTGCTTGCCAGACGCCAAGTGAGCCAAACTGGAGCGGACGCCCTCGCAGAGGTCGGACAGCATGACCTTGCCCAGCTTGAGCACCACATCGCCGGCCTCGAAGCGTTCAAATTCCAGAACCGTGCGCAGGTTGCGGACCATTTCGCGGAAGGTACCGCGGGTCTCCTCCACGCACTCGTCAAACTCGGCGCGTTTGGCCGGATCCCGGTCAGGCGAGCATTGGGCGACGTATTCGAAGTTGGCCTGGATGGCGCCGAGCAGGTTCTGAACGTCGTGGACCAGGGCGCGAACCCATCGCCGCTTTTCACTGATGGCGCTGCTTTGGGCCTGGCGGCGGTTGTCGAGCTTGCGAAAAATTGCCTGGGAACGCAGCAAGGCCCACAAGCGGGCGCGCCGCTCCTCTTTGCTGGTGACCGGCGAGTACAGTGCATCGGCACCGGCCGCGAGGGCATCGAGTCGCAGGAGGTCATCCTGCTTGTTCTGCGAAAAAAGAATGATCGGCAAGAAGTGGGTTCGGGTGTTCGCCTTCAGCCGGCTGCACAGGTCCACGCCACCGGCTTTCGAAATGTGCTCGTCGATCAGAACGATGTTCGGACGGTGAAGAAGCGCCTCTTCGAAACCCGCGTCGGAGGAGTTGACCACCTGAACGTTAATGCCCTCACTGCGAAGAAACTCGACTAACGGGCGGGCTGCGATGCGATCCGGTGCCACAACCAGGCCGTCCACCTCGCCAGGGGTTGCCGCGACTTCGTTTCGCGTCGTACGTTCGTTCGGGAGCATTCGCCGCGCAAATCCTTGCTAAGAGCACCGTAACAGAGCACGCGTCGTCTTTCAATTCGGTTCGGCCGGTTTTCGCTTGATGTTTCGGCAAATTGCGGCCGCCCTGGGCCAAACGCTGAGGTGGTTGTATGTAGGTAATTTGACTTCATATCATCACATATCTTACCATGTCCGCATGCCAAGAACCTCATCGTCCTCCGAAATGGTTGCGTCCAATCCAGAGAAGCGCCAGCACCTTCGCTTCGACAAGGTCTTTCCGGTTCGGGTGGAGTCCGTCCTTTTTGGCGAGCTCCCAGGCATCGCTCGCAACGTGTCCGCCGGCGGCATCTTCATCGAAATGCGCGATCCCCTGCCCCTTGGCGCCCGGGTTCGCATCTCATTCCTGAATCCCGAGGAGACCGCCGAGATCGTCGCGGTGGGGGAAGTCAAGAACCACTACTTCGTGAACTACGTTCAAGACGGGACGACCCGTTCGGTCTCTGGCATGGCCGTGCGCTTCGAAGGTTTCGAAAACGAGAGCCAGTTGGTGCTGGACGATTGTCTGAACCGCTTCCGCGTGTTGAACTGAACGCTTCGACTTACTCCGCAATGCGCGGTCGGACTACGATGGGTTCCCTGAGCGGGACGCTGACGTCCGAATCGATGGGGATCTCCACCTCCCGAGGGCCGGTGACGATGACCAACGTCCTTGCGCCATCGCGAATGCTGATCTCGTAGCGCCCGGGCAGAATGCCCGTGAAGGTGAAATGGCCGTCCTTTTCGTCAAGGGCCGCAACCGCCGGACGGGGAAAAGCCAGCGGCGATGAGCGACTGATGAGCAGCGCCCGGGCATCCGACGAGAGCGTGAAGCCGGGCTGGGCTGCCACGTGGCCGTTCACCCGTGAGCCCTTTTGTTTGAGCGCCAGAGTGACCTCCACGTCGCCGCCATCGGGCAGCTCGATCTTCTCCGGCGGGTAGGCCAGCATGTCGCCCTTGCGTGCCCAAAGGTAATAGGTCCCTGGCGCAAAACGATCTTGCGCAAAGGCGCCCGCGCTGTCGCTGGCCCAGAAGATAGGCGTGGTGGGGACGCCGGGAACCTCTGACAGCACGGCGGCCACCGTTGCGCTGGGCTCGGGATCGCCGTCCTTGTCATGCACAATACCGCGAATCACGGTCGCTCGGGTCAGCTTGACCAGAGCCCGCGTGCCCGAGCCGGCTTGCACCCCTTTGACCACCAGAGGCCGCCAGCCGAATTTGGTGACCCGAAGGAAATACCGATGCGGCTCCAGTCCGCCCAGGATGAAGCTGCCGTCGTCGCCGGTCCGCGAAGTCCCGCAGGCGATGCCGTCCTCGGAGGTGCGCATGGCCGACACCTCTGCATCCACCACCGGTACGGCCGCCGGTGAACTGTCCACGATGCGTCCCTTGATGGCCGTCTCAGCGCCCATGTGAAACACGCGCGGCTGACCGGCCACCATGGGCGCTAGTTTCTCCGCGGGCAGGCGTTCGATGATTTCCGTGGCCAGTCCAGGCCGACTGAAACGCAACGAATAGGTCCAAGGACCGCTGCGCAGGCGAGTCCGGAAGGTGCCGTCCTTCCCGGACACCTCTTCCGCCAGCGCAGTCTGCTGGGTGCCGCGCGAAACCCACACGTCGATGTGCGCACCGTCGATCCGGCGGCCGTTTTCGTCCACCAGTCGGCCCGTCACCACCACCTCGGGGCGGTCCGCTGTATCGCGGTTGAAGGTGGCGCGCTGAAAGGCAAGCTCGGTATCGAACACGCAATGTGGCTTGGGTGACCAAGGCAGAGCGCAATCAGGCGCCAGCGAGCTGCAGAATTCGACGCAGTTGTCTTCGTTCTTGGGATCGCACAGGGTGGGACGCGACTGGTCAGCTTCCAGGAACGGCGTGGCCACGCTGTCGCGGCTGTTGCAGTAGGTGCAGCCTTCGGGCTGTTCCATGCACAGCACTTCGCGCGCAGCCGGAGTGGCGCTTCCCGTGGGTTGGCTGTTCTTGGCGCCAGGCGAGCGCTTGCAACCAGCCGTCGCCACGGCCAGGGCGCCAAGCCCGGCGAGTAGCAGGTGCAAAGGTGGTGGAACACGCATCGGTTGGGCGCCCAGTATAGGCCCAAGATCTCTCGGCAGAGCGCAAGATTGGAAGTAGAAGAAGGCGGTCATGACCAATCAAGCCGTGCGCGGAAAACTCATCGTTCTTGAAGGCATCGACGGCTCCGGAACCACCACCCAGCTCGATCGGGTCGTCCAGTTCGTCAAGTCCCGCGGTTTGCCGGCGGTGGCGACCCAAGAGCCGAGCCGAGGCCCGGTCGGGCGACTCCTGCGCGAGGCACTGCTCGGCCAGCACGCCATGTCCGACGGTGGTCGTATGAATGGCGGAACCATGGCACTGCTGTTCGCCGCCGATCGGCGCGACCATCTGCAGCGAGAAATCGAGCCCCAACTGGCGGCCGGCACCACCGTGGTCTCCGACCGGTACCTTCTGTCGTCGCTCGCGTACCAGGCCGAAGAATCGGACCGCGAGTGGGTGTCTCTGCTTGCGCGCGGCGTCCCCAGAGCCGACGTCACCATTCTTCTCGATCTGCCCATCGAAGTTGCCGCCCGTCGCCGGGAGGCCGCCGGCCGGCCGGTGGAACGCTACGACGCCAATTCGTATCTCGCGAAGGTGGCCGCCAACTACCGCGCGCTTGCGCACCAGGATCCGACCGTGGTGGTTCTGGACGGCACGCTCGCCCAAGACGAAGTCACACGAGCCATCTGCCGCGTTCTCGCGCCGATCCTCTAGCCGTGCGACAATGCGGACCATGTGGCGGTATTCTCCGAGGTCAACCTCCGTCATTCTGGGCGCGGCTCTGTGGCTGTGTTCCTGCGCGACCGCGAGCGAGACTTCTCCCCAGTCGAGCGTTCCGGCGGTCTCCGGGGAGCCGCAGCTCTCGCCCGAGAGTCGCGCGGAGCCAATGCAAGTTGAGAACGCGGGGCCTCCTCCCGCGCCAACGCCACCACCGCCCCGAGCTTGCGACATGTTCGCAAAGCCCGGCCTTCTCAAGCGCGCCGCGCTCGTGCGCCTGCTTGATGCCGGCCTGCCTCGTTGGCTGCAGGGCGTGGAGGGTGATCGCGCCCTGGCCAATCACCGTTTTCAGGGATGGCTGGTGAAAAGCATCTACCCGGACGACCCCTGCTACAAGGACGTGGACCTGCGCGCAGGCGACGTGGTCCAGAAGGTCAACGGCAAGTCCATCGAGAAGCCGGAACAGGCATTCGACGTGGCAGAGTCGCTCCGGACCGCACCCGTGCTGCTCGTCGACTACCTCCGCGACGGAAAGCCCCGCCAACTGAGCATCGCCATCACCGACGAGCGCTAGCCTCCAGGTCTCGGCTACCGCTTGTGCTTGGGGATTGGGTGGCGAATCACCGGCCGTCGCTTGGCGACGGTTGGCTTCTTCGCCTGGGCCGGCTTGGCCTCACCGGCCGCACCGCCAACCTTGGGTTGGGCGGTGCCGCCGGCGTTGCCAAGCGCAGGACCAGGGGTCTTGGCTTCGGCCGAGCCGGGCGGTGCCCCCGGCGTGACCGCGGCGTCTGACGCCGGCTTGCCCGGCTGCCCTGGCGGCTCGCCAGGAGGCTGCTGTCCTGCTGGCGGCGAGGAAGCCACCATCGTCGAGGTGACCGAGTGTGGTGCGCCCGCAGTGCCCTTCCCTTTCCCCTTAAGCATCATTGCAACCACCACGACGAGAGCCAAGATAACGACCGCGGCGACAACCAAGATCAGGGTTCGCCGCCCGCCGCTGATCTCACCCACCATCTCTTTTTCGTTGATCTCCTCGCCCGGGACATGCTCTCCCACGGTCGGCACCGCCGTCGCGGTTCCTCCAGTGCGAAGCGAAAACTTCTTGCGGTCCTCGATAGTCACCGAGCCATCGTCCGCGTAGCGATCCTCCAGCGGCCGCGCATCGACGGCGATGTCCGCCGACTCAGCACGGGGCTTGCCCGTCGCCTGCAGCTTGGCCTTGGCGTCAGCGACCATCTGCTCGACGTCTCCTTGCTTGAACCACAGGGTCTCGCGGAAAGCAGAGCCGGCCTTGTTGGGCGTCTTCGCAGCGTCGGCGGCCTTGGCGGCGGTTGGCGGTGAGTCTGGCTGCGCCGGCGCAGGGTGCGCCGCCGCCGGAATCGGCGCGGACTGTGCTGGCGCAGCCGCCGGAGAAGAGAACATGGGGGCGGGGGCCACCGGCGTCACCGGAACCGGCGCCGCGGATATGCCAGCAGGAGCCGGCCTCTGTACCACCACCGGCGGCGGCGTGACGGTATACGGCGCGGGCGTTGGCTGTCGCGATTTCGGCGGCGCGGGCTGGGGCGGGGCCGCGATCTGCATGATGGTCGCGTTCACCGCGGGGGTGCGAGCGGCCAGTGGCTGCACATGGGGCGCCATATGCGGCGCGGCGACACCGGCAAGCATGGTTTGCCCGATTTCAGCCCGCCTGGGCGCCGCTGGAGGCGCCGCCGGCACGCTGGGGGCGGGCGGCGTAGCTGCCGCGGCCGGTGCTACCGGAGCGCCAGCCGCCTTGGCTGCCCTAGCCTCAGCCACCATGCGGGCGATGTCGGCTTGATTTCCGCCGAACATCATGGTCTTTGCCAGACCGGCGTCCCGGCCGACTTTCTCAGAAACAGCGGGCTTCTCCTTGATCGCCTCTAGCTCGTTCAAGAACAAACGCAAGGTCAGGTGGCGGCGGCTGGAGCTCTTGTCCATCGCCTTCAGCACCAGCTTGTCAGCGTCGGGCGGCAGCCCAGCCCCGGGCCGACGCTGGGTCGGCGGTAAGAGCGGCGTGGATACCTGCATGTCGAGCACCGCCTGAACGTTCGGCCCCTGGAATGGCGGTTCGCCGGTGAGCAAATGATAGAACATCGCCCCGAGGCTGTAGGTATTGGAGCGCTGGTCGACCGGCTTGCCCTGAACCTGCTCGGGCGACAAATAAGCCGGGACACCCGCGACCCGGTCGGTGACTGGCTGGGCCAGCGGAAAGTTGATGACCTTCACGTCGCCGGAAGGCGCGACCAGCACGTTCTTCGGCGCCACATCCCGGTGCACCAGACCGACCTTCTGCGCCTCCAGCAACGCGAGGCCAATCTGCGAGACAATGGACTTCGCTTTCTCGAAGGGCATCGGACCCGATGCCAGCAGTCGCTCCAGCGACTCGCCCTCGCACAGCTCCATGGCCACCGCCAGACCACCGGTCGGCGTCTTCTCGCAGTCGATGATGGTGGCAATCTTGGGGCTCGACACGCGCATGAGTTGCTTGAGCTCGCGCTCGGCCCTAGCTTGCGCAGCCTGCGTCGTCAGGACATCCGCACCGACGACTTTGTAGGCCACCTCGGCACCGGATTGGTTGTCGCGCGCTTTCCACACTTCCCCGGTGTGTCCGCCTCCCAGGCGTTCAATCGGCGAGAAACGAGCCGCAGGCTGTGCGAGAACAAACTGAAGGCGTTGCGGGCCGTCAGCGGTGGCACACGTCTCCTGGGGACAGAAGTTGGCGTCCTCGGGGTACTGCGTTTGGCAATTTGGGCAGAATTTCATCCGGTACCTGGAGGTGAAGTGCACTTAGACCGCGAGGAAAATCCGTCGCGGGAGCGAAGTTCTGGGATCTTAGGGCAGAGAAGCTCCCAAGATCAACATTCCACCCGTCGAGATGTCAGAAACGCGGCACCGGCCGCCGCAGCGCGTCCTTGGCGGCGTTATTTGGCCGCGGCCTTGGGTGCGGGCTTGCCTGCCTCGCCGAGCCCTTCAAAAAGCTCTGTGGCCGACAAAGTCGAGTGGCGGCTTTCCTTGTTCTTGCGCTTCCGGCCCATGTTGGAATGGTGGCGCGTGCGTTTCTTCCAGGTCTGGCGGGAATTCGATGCCATGGTCGGCATCAACTAGCAGAGGCCAAGAACAAGGTCAAATGAAGACCGCAGTCCTGCGCGTCAAATCCTTGCCGCGGAGATGACGCCGTCGATGCCCTGGATGGCGCGAAGAACCTTCTTGAGCTGGTCAACGTGACTGACCGCAACTTGGAATGTGTTGAGGCCCCGGTTGTCCTCGGTCGCCTTGCACTTGGCCTGCGCAATGTTCACCCCATGCTCAAGGAAGCACTTGGATAGCGCCGCGAGAATGCCGGGCTTGTCCTCCGAAACCACCTGCACCGCAACCGGGCGCAGAAGGCGCGAATCCTCGTCCCAGCTCACTTCCACGCTGCGGGCGGGATCCAGGTTGAACGCCTTGGGGCATTGCCGGGTGTGCACGATCACCCCCCTGCCCCGGCTGATGAAGGCCACGATGGCATCCCCAGGCACGGGGCTGCAGCACTTGGCGAACCGGACCACGATATCGGCCTCGCCCTGCACCCGGACGCCGCCCACCGAACGCTTGGCCTCGCGGCGCGGCTGTATGCGCGCTTCGGGGCCGACGGCCGGTAGCTGGTCCATCGTGACGTCGACCGCTTGGGCCTGCGGGTAGATCGCCTGGACAGCGACCTCCGGACTGATCTTGCCATAGCCGACGTGAACCAGGATTTCGTCGGCGCTGCCGAGGTGCAAAGCCTCCGCGGCCTTTTCGAGCAGCTTTTCCTTTTCAGCCACGGCGAGCGAGCGATGGACGTTTCGCAGCGCCTTTGAGAGCAGGTCGCGGCCGAGGCGACGGCTGCGCTCGCGCTGCTCGTTGCGCAGGTGGTGGCGGATCTTGGTCTGCGCGCGGCTGGTGACCACGAACTTCAGCCAGTCCTTCGACGGTCGCTGCGACGGCGTGGTGATGATGTCGATGACGTCGCCGTTTCGCAGCGGGTAGCGCAGCGGAACGATCATTCCGTTCACGCGGGCGCCCGAACAATGGTCACCAACCTTCGAGTGAACCGCATAGGCGAAGTCGATGGGCGTGGCGCCCTTGGGCAGGGCCTTCACGTCGCCTTTGGGTGTGAACACGAAGACCTCCTCCTCGAAGAGGTCAATCTTGACGGTCTGGATGAATTCGGCCGGATCCTTGAGGTCGCGCTGCCACTCCATCAGTTGGTGCAGCCACGCGAACGCCTTACGATCGCCCGCCCCCATCGACCCCGATTCCTTGTACTGCCAGTGGGCGGCGATGCCTTCCTCGGCGGTGCGGTGCATTTCGTAGGTACGGATTTGCACCTCCATGCGCTCGGCGCCCGGCCCTATGACCGTGGTGTGCAGCGACTGATAGAGGTTCGGCTTGGGCAGCGCGATGTAGTCCTTGAAGCGGCCGGGAATAGGGGTCCAGTTGGAGTGGATCGAGCCCAAGGTAGCGTAGCAGTCGCGCACGCTTTCGGTGATGACACGAAACGCGATGACGTCGTAGACCTGCTCTAGGTCGCGCCCCGTGCGCTTCATCTTCTGGTGGATGGACCAGTAGCCCTTGGCTCGCCCGCTGACCTCGCCTTTGATTTCGTTTTCGGCCAGGACCTCGCTCAACTTCACACACACCTCGGTGATGTACGACTGCCGCTGGGATTCGGTGCTTTCCATCTTTTCGCGTAGCCATTCCCATTCCTGGGTTTCGAGATACCGAAACGCCAAATCCTCCAGCTCGACTTTCATCCACTGAATGCCGAGCCGGTTGGCGATGGGCGCGTAGATTTCGCGGGTCTCGCGCGCGATTCGTTCCTGCTTGTCGCGCGACATGTGCTCCAGCGTCCGCATGTTGTTCACGCGATCGGCGAGCTTCACCAGAATTACCCGGATGTCGCGCGCCATCGCCATCAGCATCTTGCGGAAGTTTTCCGCCTGGCGTTCTTCCCGGGTGGTCCAGGGAATCTGGCCCAGCTTGGTGACCCCGTCGACAATGGTCTGGATCTCCTCGCCGAACTTGGCGCGGATGTCCTCGCTGGTGGCGGTGGTGTCCTCGACACAGTCGTGCAGAATGCCGGCGCAGATCGAAGCCACGTCGAGGTTCAGGTCCGCGATAATCTTCGCAACCCCGACCGGGTGCACGAGGTAGGGATCGCCCGAGCGTCGAAACTGACCGCGGTGGCTCTCCTCGGCGTAGGCGTAGGCACGCCGAATCAGATCCAGATCGGCACCGGGGTTTCGCGCGACGACCGAGGCACAGATGGCATCAACCGTCTGAATCATCCGCCCTGCGGCCTGCGAGAAGCAGCCTCCGCGAGCAGGGCCTGCGCAACAGCTTCTCGCCGTGTCCGTGCGCAGCGAGCCGCAACGAAAATCGAACGAAGGTGGTCGTAGGCTCGCGAAAGATCGTCGTTCACCACCAGGTAATCGTACTCATGGTAGTGCTCGAGTTCCTTGCACGCCATGGCAAGGCGCCGCTCGATGACGTCGGGGGCATCGGTGGCCCGCCGCCGCAGTCGGCTCTCCAACTCGTCCATCGACGGCGGCAGGATAAAGCAAAGCACGCTGTCGGCCGGCCACTGTTTGCGAATCGCGCGGCCGCCCTGGTAGTCGACGTCGAATAGGCAGTCGCTGCCCGCAGCCAGCGATTGTTCGACGGTGGCGATGCTGGTGCCGTAGCGATTGCCGTGCACTACCGCCCACTCGGCGAACTCACCGGCCGCGATCATCCGGTCAAAGCGCTCGCCGCTGACGAAGAAATAGTCCTTGCCTTCCACCTCGCCCGAGCGCGGGCTGCGCGTGGTGTAGGAAACCGAGAAGCGAATGTCGAATTCCGCGGCCAACCGTCGCGCCAGCGTGGTCTTGCCGGCCCCCGACGGTGATGAAATGACAAGCAGCAAACCTCGCCTAGCGTCCTTGTTCATTGTTATTCGATGTTTTGCGCTTGCTCGCGCAGTTTCTCCAGCTCGGCCTTCCCGTCGATGACCAGCGCCGAGATGGCGCCGTCCTGGACCTTGCTGCCCATGGTGTTGAGCTCGCGACCGATCTCCTGCACCAGGAAGTCGATGCGTCGCCCTGGGGCGTCGCTCGCGTTCCCGTCGAAAAGGCCGCCGAGGTGGTCCAAGTGCGCGCGCAGGCGAACCAACTCTTCGCTGACGTCGAGACGATCCGCGAGCAGGGCCACTTCCTGAGCCAGACGTAAGGGATCCACAGCCGTGGTAGGCCCGAGCAGCGCGGTCAGCCGGTCCTCCAGCCGACGTGCCGATCGGCCCGACAATCCTTCCGCCAGGCCGGCAATCTTATCGACCAGCCCGCGTAGGTTCGCAAGACGCAGACCGAGGTCCCGCGCGATGGCGACGCCCTCCGACGCACGCATTGCCAAGAGGGCGTCCATCGCGGCATCCACGGCCGGCTCCAGGTTCGGCCATTCGGCCGCCGGTACTTCACCGAAAGTCGTCGCCTTGGTAGCGGACAATACAGTTGCCACCGTCGCCAGATCCACGGTTCCCCATAGGCCAAGCTCGCGGCGCAGATTTTCCAGCGCCCCGTGCATCTGACGGAAGCGTGGCAGGTCGATGGGCCGCTGCCCTTGCGAGTCCGAGGTCTCGTCGCGCAGGCTGATGGTCACCGAGCCGCGCACCAGGCGTTGCCGCAGCTTGCGCAGGATCTCGGTCTCGATCTCGGGGGCCACCTGCAGCTCGATAGAGCGGAGCTTCAGGTCGAGGCCCCGGTGGTTGAGCGAGCGAATCTCAGCCACGACGGTGCGGTCGCCCAGCGTGGCTCGGGCGCGTCCAAAACCGGTCATGCTGATCAGTGGTTTTTTCATGCGAGCCCTGCCACCGACTTTCTAGCCTACCAGCGACAAACTGTCATTTCTTGTCGCGCTTGACGGACTCCCTCGGAGGCGGGGCGGTTGGCGAGCCGGTCGGAAAGGGCAATCCGGGCAGGCCTGCGCCGTAGTGCGCATCGAGCGTGAACGCCGCCCCACCCCTGCCGCGGACCTCGAGCTGAGGAATACCATTCCGATCTGGTTTGCTCGCCAGATCGAACGCGCATGCGGCGCGCTTGACGCGACTGTCTTCCGACTGCACGCCCGCCGGAGACAGGATCACGGCGGCGAGATTGGCCGAGCTCCTCAATGCCGGGATCTTCTCCCATCCCGACTCGCCGAGCCGCAGACCGGTGGATTCACTACGTGGGCCGGTCACCAGGATCTCGGGCGTCACGAAGAAGCGCAGCTCGACCTGGCTAGCCTCGGCGGAGATGGGAAAGTTGCGGCCCAGGCTCATGGTCGCGATCTCCAAGACCCGCAGCGACAGGTCGCGAAACACCTCCGGATGTCCGGGCTCGCGCACCAGCTTGCCGCCGAGCAGGTAGGCGACCCGCCTCCCGTCGGCAGAGCGGGCGAATCCAAGCACGTGCCCGTCTTCGGAAGTCACCTGCAAGTACCGCCCGGTCTCTGGATTCCAGGCGAAGATCTCCTGGTTTAGGCGCAGCACCAGCACGCCTTCGCCGCTGACGTTGATGGGTGGTCTGGTTCGCGCGACGAACAGCACGCTTTTGCCGACCACCCCTCCCCACGCCGTCGCCTCGCTTGACATGGCCTGGACCACTCTTGCCCAGTCTTTCTGGTCCTGCAGTATGCCGAGATCGGTCGCCTCGCGAACCTCGCGCTGCCACGGAACATAGGCGCTGCGGATCAGCTTGACGGCCTCGCCCGCGGCTTCTCGGAAGCGTCCCTCGCGCGAGAAGGCGCACGCCAGGTTGAGCCGAGCGTCCAGAAAGTCAGGATCGGCCGCCAAAGCCGCCCGGTACCTTTCGCGGGCCTTCGCGAAGTCTTCCTCGCGGTAGAGCTTCTTTCCCTCGGCATTTTCGCGCATGGCCGACTGGGCGGGCAGTTTTACCGCCGCAACCTGCCCCGGCATTCCCAGGGCGGGAGCCCGGGCTGGACAACTACCTGCTGCGAGAATCAGGAGCAATACGAGGGTCACGGGTCAACCCAGACCGATTGCAGATTGAGACCGTCTCCCGTGGCCGCCAGCCCGTGTACCTTACGCGACACAAGAACCGGCACGTCATGGCGGTACAAGAACAGCGCAGGCCGATCCTCCGCCAGGATCTCCGCCAATTGCTGCAAGAGTGGCGCACGCACCGCAGCCGACGGCGCTGCACGCACGAGGTCAAGCGTGGTCGAGAAGCGATCCGACCGGTACCCGGTGTACTGAAAATCGCCTTGGGGGCCAAGCAGAAGCCGGGGATCCTCGTCCTTTCGCCCGTCCCACGTCAGCGCGACCATCTCGAAGTCGCCGCGCTGGACTCGGCCGATGAGCGCTGCGCTGTCGACGGTCGTGGTGTCGAGAAGAATCCCGACCCGTCGCAGGTCCATAGCAAAGGACTTGACCTCGCTCGCCAGCGTGTGCGCGCCCGCGGCCAAGAGGAAGACCAGGCGAATCGCGGCGCCTCCCACCTCACGCACGCCGTCGCCATTGCTGTCTCGGAAACCGGCCTGGTCGAGGACCCTCGCGGCCTGAGCGCGATCAAAGGTGTCGGGCGTCGCCTTGCCGAAGGTCGGCCCACCGATGGGGCGCGCCAACCCGTGATGAAACTCGTCGACGAAGCGGTGCCGATCCCAAAGCAGGCTTAGGGCCGTGCGGAAACCCGCATCCGCCAGAACCCCGTGCCGAGTGTTGAGAGCCACGAAGGAATAGCGCTCGGGGCTCTGGATGTAGAGGCTAAGCACGTCGCGCAGGGTGGCCTGGGAAACCTGCTCGGGATAGTGCGCCTCGGCGACCCGCGGCAGGATGTCGATTTCGTTGCGGCGCAGCCGGGTGAGCGCGCGGGCGTAGTCGGTGTCGATTTCGAACACGATCTCGTCAAGCCAGGGGCTGTCCGCCGGGGCAAGCAAGCGGTTGCGCACCAGCTTGATGCGCTTGCCGCGCTCCCACACCGCCACCCGGAAGGGGCCCGTCCCGACCGGCGAGCGACCGAGCTGCGCCAGCTTCGCTCCGCCCGTTCTAAGCGGCTCGGCGGGCAAGATCGGGATCTCACACAACGCCCGCAGGGTCAGGTCCGACGGCTGCAGCAGGCGCAGGCGAATCGTGTGATCCGGGAAGATATCGACGCCTTCGATATCGGCCGTCATCGTGTGCAAAGCGTCCGATCGGGCCGGCGATCGCATCAAATATTCAAGTGTTGCTTGAACGTCCAGGCTAGACAGCGGCTTTTCGTCTTGCCAGCGCACGCCCGGGCGAAGACGCAGGTTGATCCGCAAGCCATCGCCCGAGACGTCCCACGATTCCGCGAGGCCGGGCAGATAGCGCCCCTCGCGGCACTGGATGAGGGTCTGGTAGACCAGTCCGTCGACCACCCGGTCTATCACCTGCAAGGTATCGAGGAGCGGATTGAGGTGCGGTGGTTCACCATCGAGGTGCACCTTGAGCGTGCCGCCGCGTTGCGCATTCTTGCCGGGTGTCCGCGCCACCTCGGGCAGGCTGGTCGCGGGTGGAACGTCCGACGGCGCCCCAACCTTGGTGGTCGGGGCGGGTCCGCCATCCGGCCCGTTCGGGGCGCCGCGCCCGGGCCCTTTGTCGTGGCCCGAGCGGGTGCACCCGACCGCGAGCACGACCAGGATGAAGAAGCAGAACTGCAACCCTTGTACCCCGGATTTGACCGTGTTATTGAGGAACAAAAGATGCGAGCCGAACAGTCGTTGTCGGCCGTCGCCGTCCTTGGAAGAGGGGAAACACATGATCCGAATCTGTCTGTTCTCGGTGTTCGCGCTGGCTTCCCTGCTGCCGCTCAACGTCTTCGCGCAGGGTCAGGAAGTTACCCCGATTAAGGTGAACCTACCGCCCTCCCCTAGCTTTGCAGCATCCAACGTCCCGGTCCAATACCCCGGCGGCGAGTTTTCCGTGATGGGCCTTCGCAAGATGAAAGACAAGTACATGGACAAGGACGTCCAGGTCAAAGCCTATCTGACCGAGATCTACGAATGCCCGGCCGAGTTGCGCAAGTGCAACGACGAGCTGAACGATAAGACGAAGAAGGAAAAGAAGAAGGCGATGAAGAAGGGCGGCGAGGCGCTGACCCAAAACGTGCAGGTGGACCGCGGCGGTTGCCGCCCTTGCGATCAGCCGCACTTCTTCATGGCCGATACGCCCACCGCCAAGAAAGAGCGATCCTTGCTCATCGCCGACTACCCAATCAAAGATTGGGATACCGGCGATCCTAAACCGCTTGAGGCCAAGCTGGGCCAGCAGTACATCGTCACCGGTACCTTCTCCATCAACTCCATGACCGGGTTCGCGGCCTCCAACGGCCTCATCATCCACAAGAAGCTTCAGGACCTGGACGGCAAGATGCTGGCCGAGGGCAACGCGGTTCTCCCGCCCGAGGCGCAGACCATCCAGCTTGAAGGCAAGCCGGCCGAGCAGGTCGGCTGGGCCGTGCACCAGAAGGATGGCCTGGTCGCCGGCAAGAAGAAGGGCGACAAGGGCGTTCCCGGCGGCGCGCATCGCTGATCGCAGCATCGGTCGGCCGGTCAACCAGCCGGCGCACGACTCAGATTTCTGACGGAGCCAGGGCAGGGCCGCCCGAGGACGGTTCAAGTAAGCCAGGCGCGGGCAGGCCGTCCGAAGACTTGACCGGTCTTCACGGACTGCTCTGCCGTGTGGCACGAGGGTTGCTGGCGAGAGGTGGCGGCCAATTGCCCCAAAAAGGAACTCCAATGCGTGTGCTACTCGTCGGCCCGGATCTGGAAGAGAACCTCTCCCTCCGCTATCTCGCGTCATCGCTGCGCGACGCGGGACATGAGCCGCGGATCGCGGTGTTCGAGGCCAGCGACGATGCGCTTGCAGTGCTGGCCGCGGCCGACTGGGCGGACCTGGTGGGACTTTCCTTGTGCTACCAGGTTCGCGCCCACGAATTCCTGGCACTGGCACGCGATTTGAAGCGGGCCCGACCCGAGCGAGCCGTGATTGCAGGTGGCCATTTCGCGTCCTGCGCAGCGGATGACCTGCTGGCGCGACATCCTGAGCTCGACCTCATCGCGCTGCACGAGTGCGAGCGAACCATCGCCGAGCTTGCCTCCCTGCCCGCGTGGACCGAGGCCGCCCTCGCGACGATTCCTGGCCTGGTGCTCCGGGGTCGCGGCGGCCTGCGAAGAAGCCCACCACGCGCCGCCCTCGAGAACCTCGACGGCTTGCCCTGGCCCGATCGCACCGGTCCCGCGCGCCTCATGGCCGGGGTGCCGACGGCGTACATGATGGGCAGTCGCGGCTGCCTTAGCGCGTGCGACTACTGTTGCATCTCGACCATGCACCGGATGGTTTCCGGCAAACGCTTTCGCCAGCGCAGCCCCGAGAACATTGTGAGCGAGATGGCGTTCCTCTACCACGAGCGCGGCGTGCGCCAGTTCGTGTTTCACGACGACAACTTCCTGGTTCCGCAGGTGGACCGCAACCTGGATCGCATCGACGCCCTGGACCGGCTCATGCGCCAGCATGGACTGCGCCGGGTCGCCCTGGCGCTCAAGTGCCGGCCCGCCGACGTGAACCGGCAGGTCTTCCTGCGCCTGCGCGAAATGGGCCTTCTGCGCGTATTCCTCGGCATCGAATCCGGCAGCCGCGCCGGGCTGGCATCGATCGGACGGCGCCAGACCGTCGAGCACGAGCACCAGGCCCTTGCAATCTGCGAAGAGCTGGGCATCTCCACGCAATACACCATCATCATGTTCCACCCCGAGGCCAGCCTGGCCTCGATGCGCGAGGATTTGGCATTCGTCGCCGCCCACCCTGGACATCCCCTCAGCTTCTGCCGCGCGGAAATCTACACCGGCACGCCTCTCGAACAGCGCATGGTCGACGAGAACCGGGCCTACGGAAACTATCTGCTGCGCGCCTACGACTACACCTTTCCGATGACCGAGCACGCTTGGAAGGCAGCGTGGCAACTCCTGGTCGAGCGTTGCTTCGCCCAGGATCACCTGCTCGGCCAGATCATCCGACTCGATCACCAGGCCGCGGTCCTGCGCCACTTCTACGAGGGGCGCGAGGTGGACGCCCTGGTAGCCGACTTCCTCCATTTCGAGCGGGAAGTGAATCTCGACAGCATCGCCCTCATCGCGGAAATGTTTGCCCTGTGCGAGGCCTATCCCGACGGAGAATCGGCTGCGTTCCGCACGCGCTTGGCTGAGCTCTGCGAGCGCGAGCGCGGCCGCTGCGACTTCCTGTTGCGCCAGTCTTGTAGCTTCCGCGAGAAGATACAGCAGCTCTCGCTGGGGGTGATGGGGCTTGCGCATCCGGGTCGGCGTTCCGCGCTTGACCGCAGCTTTCTGGAACGTCTGCCGAGCCACGCGGCGGCTGTGTTCCTTGCGGTGGGTTTGCTCAACTGCGACTCGACCAGCAGCCTGAAGACGTCGCCCAGAGATGGCTCTGCTGCGGACAGTGCCCAGGCGGCAGACAGCAAGCCTGTCCCCGATGCAACCACATTCAGGGACCAGGGCGGGATGTTGGAGGCGCCCCCACCGCCCATGGACGCGCCCAAGGTCTTGGTTCAAGACGCCAGCGTGGATACCCGCGATGCGGGCGCGCGCGATGCCGGCGCCTTGGACACGGGCACGAGCGACGACGCCAAGCTCATCGCCGACGCGGTCACCTTCAGGGATCAGGGCGGCGTGATGGAAGCGCCACCCCCACCCATGGACGCTAAGCCTATTGTCGACGCCCCTGTCTTCAGGGACCAAGGCGGCGTAATGGAAGCCCCGGCGGCGCCCATGAACGCGGAGAGCCGCAGGAAGAAATAACGACGCCCGGCCGGGCAGTTCCCGACCGTGTGCTTGGAGGAACCGGGCAACTCGCGACTCGGGACATTGGCTGCCGCCCCTGGTCGCTGGTTGCAATTGGGCGGTCGGAATACCAGAATACGGGCAGGCTCGCGGTTGGGATCAACTTTGCACGCAGTACCGGCCTCGGAAGCAGTCGTCGTTCCGCAGTGACATTGGTGTCCGCTTTCGCACAAGTAGCTGACGTTGCGCACGCAACCCGCAATCGATGGAGGAATCCGCGCATGAAAACTACCTTTCTTGCAATGCTGGTAGCTCTGTTCCTTGGATGCATGACGGCGTCGGCCCGTGCCGGTGGCGCCAGTGAGATCTTCGACAAGAAATGTGCCGCCTGCCACGGCAAGGATGGCAAGGCCGATACGACCATGGGCAGGAAGCTCAATATGCGCGATCTCAGCAGCCCCAAGGTGCAAGAGAGCGCCACAGACGAGTACTGGGAAAAGGTCATTCTCGAGGGAGTCAAGGGCGCCGGCGGCAAGAACGTCATGCCCGCCACCAAGGCCACGCCTGAGGAGGCGAAGGACCTGGTCAAGCTCGTGCGCGGCCTCAAGAAGTGAACGGCCCGCGGCGGAAGGTTTGCTCGCTACACCGTCGGCGCACGGCCTTCGAGTGACGAGCGCACGTCGGCCTCGTCGGACCTCACCATCATCTCGATGAGCTCCCTGAAGCGGACCTTGGGCTGCCAGCCGAGCTTGCTGCGAGCCTTGCTGGCGTCGCCGCACAGGTGGTCGACCTCGGTCGGACGCAGGTAGCGAGGGTCGACCTCCACGTACTTCTTCCAATCGAGCCCAAGGGTGCTAAACGCCACATCCAGCGCCTCGCGCACCGAATGTGCCTCGCCGGTGGCGATGACGTAGTCGTCGGGCGTGTCCTGCTGGAGCATGAGCCACATGGCTTCCACGTAGTCGCCGGCGAAACCCCAGTCTCGTTTGGCGTCCAGGTTGCCCATGTACAGCCTCTTGTCGAGGCCGTGGCTAATGCGCGCAGCGGCCCGGGTGATCTTGCGGGTCACGAACGGAATTCCGCGCCGCGGAGACTCGTGGTTGAACAAAATTCCACTGCAAATGAACATGCCGTAGGCCTCGCGGTAGTTTTCACACAGATGGTGCGAAAACACCTTGGCGCAAGCGTACGGGCTGCGCGGGCGCAACGGCGTGGTTTCGTTCTGGGGCGGCGGCGAACCGCCGAACATCTCGCTCGACGACGCCTGATACAGCTTGCACTTGTGGCCGATTTCGTGAAGGGATTCGAGCAGCCGCAAGGTTCCCATGCCGACGGTGTCGGCGGTGTATTCGGGCACGTCGAAGCTGACCCGCACATGGCTTTGCGCGCCCAGATTGTAGATCTCGTCGGGCGCAGTGGTGCGAATCACGCGGTTGAGCGAGCTCGCGTCCTCCAGATCTCCGTACACCAGCTTCAATCGGTAGTCCGTCACGTGAGGATCTTGGTAGATGCCTTCGATGCGGTCGGTGTTGAACGAGCTCGACCGGCGGACGAGCCCGATGACCTCGTACCCTTTCTTCAGCAGAAGCTCCGCGAGATACGACCCGTCCTGTCCGGTAATTCCTGTGATGAGCGCGCGCTTCATAGCAGCCCTTTCCTGTGTTGTTCCTCGAAGTAGGCGATGGTCGCCGCGAGACCGTCCGCAAACGACGTCTCGGCCACGAAGCCGAACCGCGCGCGCGCGCGGGAAACCTCCAACCGCCGGCGAGGCTGCCCGTTTGGCTGTGTGGGATCCCAGCGCAAGCGTCCGCGGAACCCTGTCTTTTCCGCAATCAGGGCTGCCAGGTCGCGGATGGAGATCTCCTCGCCTGTGCCCAGATTTACTGGTTCGCTGGAATCGTAGCTGGCCGCCGCCATCACCAGCCCGCGCGCGGCGTCGCCGGCGTACAGAAACTCGCGTGTGGGCGAACCGTCGCCCCAAAGAACGATTTCGTCCCGGCCCGCGTCGCGCGCCTCCACACACTTGCGGATCAGCGCCGGGATGACGTGCGACGAGCGCGGATCGAAGTTGTCGCGCGGGCCGTACAGGTTCACCGGAAACAGCACGATGCTGCGCATGCCGTACTGCTCGCGATAGCCTTGCGATAGAACCAGCATCATCTTCTTGGCGATGCCGTATGGAGCGTTGGTCTCCTCGGGATACCCGTTCCATAGATCGTCCTCGCGGAACGGCACCGGCGCAAATTTCGGATAGGCGCAGATGGTGCCGGTGGCGACCAGCTTGGTGACCTTGGCAAGCCGGCATTCCTCGAAGATGTGGAGCCCCATCATCGCGTTTTCGAACATGAATCGCCCAGGGTTTTCCCGGTTGGCCCCGATTCCGCCCACGCGCGCCGCTAGATGAAAAACCAAGTCGGGCTTGCTATCGGCCAGCAGTCGCCGGCAGGCCTGCCGGTCGACCAAGTCATAGTCCCGGCTGCGTGGCGCGATGATCTGGCTGGCGCCGCGCCTCTGCAGTTCCTCGACCAGGAAGCTGCCAAGGAAGCCGGCGCCGCCGGTGACGACGATTCTTGCTTGGGTAAAGCTAATGACGCTCACCCGGCGGTTTTAGCGCGGTTGCCGCGACTTTGGCCAGTTTGCGGTGACATCCGAGCTGTCATTTCTTGTCGCCGGCAAGTGCATCCCGCAGGGTTCGCCGCCCGGCAGTGACCTGGGCGGCGAGCGCGGTCAGCTCGGCCAGCGTGTGCTGGGCGTCCGCGGGATCCATGGACGAACCGCCCGGCTTGACCGTTCCGCCATAAGTGGTGACCACGAAGAGGCGGATCACCTCGGCGCGTTCCGCCGGGAACGCCCTGCCGTATACGTCCACCAGGTCGATGATGTCCTTGGGGGCATTTCCGCGCAGCACCGCGGTCGCCCATGAGCCGAGCAACTTGGCCTGGAAATTGCGAAACGTGCCCAGAATCGCGGCTGGGCTGATCCCGGGCGGCATGCGATTGGTGGCGAACGGCGCGTAGAACGCCTCGGGCGCCACCCTTGGACCCACCGCTCGCGACTGGGCCATTCGATAGAGAATGGTGGCGGCCACGCCCGGCTCGGCCAGCAGCTCTGCGGCCGGCCGCAGATGGATGTGCGAATCATCGAGGACGTAGCGATTGTCGCGAACATCGCCGAACAGCTCGCGCTGCTCGGACGTACCCTGGTCAAGCTGAATGACCCCGGCCGGTCCCGCGGTGGTTCGCCATTCCCGCGCCACCACCTCCATGGCCATTCGGTAACCATCCACCAGGGGTTTGGGCGGCGTCGGGCCGGCGTCGAGCACCCCGCCGGTGGCGACCAGATTCGCGGCATAGGCGGCAAAATGTGCGGTCAGCGTCTGCAGCAGCGCCTTGTCGTGCGCGGGATCCCCAGGAAGACCGATCCACGGCAGGGTCGGTCGGCTGTCGCTGCCGAAGGTTCCGTCGATCGAGAGCCCGCGGGCGTACGGCATTTGGTCCACACCCACCACCAGGCAGACCGGCAGACTGCCGTTGGCGCGTCCCAAATCGCTGAAGCGTCGGCCGTCGATGACGGCGTCCCGCAAGAACTGGCCGGCCAAATACACGGTGCGCAGCATCTCGGACGCGAACCCGGTCTCGAACAACCTCGGCAGTGGCTCCACGGCCTCGTGCTTCAGGTCGACCCGACGCACCTCCAGCGGGGCTCCGGGATTGCTTCCTTTACCGTTCGGGACGAAGAGCACGTACGAATCCGGCGGCGCGACGGACTTGCTGCCGTCAGAGCGGCAGGCTGCAGTCCAGGCTAATATGAGAGACACGAGCAAGACGCGAGCGCGAAAGTCGAACATGCCCGCCACTTTATCACGATGAAGCACCCCAACCTGTCTGCCGGCGCGCGCCGAATCTCGCGATCCGGCTGCTCGCAACCGACGCGATCGGCGCTTCGCACAGGGGCGCGGATGGCTTGCCTCGCAACCCTGCTGCTGCCGGCGCAGGCGCTGGCCCAGGTGCTTGTGCTTCCCGATCCGACTGCCTCTGCCGAACGCGAGGATCTCGCGGCGGCAGTTTCGCTGTTGGTGCGCGCGTCGCTCGGGCAGGCGCAGTCGCGTGGCGAGTCGGCTGGCGCTGCCGAACGCGCACCATCGCAACCAACCCTTGCCCCGCGCCGCCAACTGGCCCTGGCCATCGAGACACTGACCGGGCGAAGCCCAAACCGAAATCTCAATGTGACGGCCGCGCAGGCGCCGAAAATCATCGAACAGCTCGGCGCCGACAGCCTGCTTGTGTGGGAGCTTCAGGTTGCTGAGAAGGGAACCCAGGTGGGCGGGACGCTGGTTGGCTCCGACGGCAAGCGTCTCCTCAGGATCGCTGCTTCTGCGGCCACCGGCGACCTGGCCGAGCTGGCTCGGCAAATCGTGCGGCGCCTGGCCCCGGCCATCGGGGCCACCGCCCAAGCAACCCCGGATCTCGGCCTCTCCGACCTGCGGCCGTTTGTCGAAGCCCAGAGTGCCCTGATGGTTCAAGACGGCGTGGCCGTCACCCGTGCGCTCGATCTGGCCTTGCCGAAGCTCGGCTCGGGATTCGCGGGAGCCAAGCAGGTCCTGCGCGAGGTTGCCGACGACCCGGGCATGGCCGCCCTGCCCCGGGCCCAGGCCGCACTGCTGATGGGCGACTGGGGCAAGGCCTTGGAACGGGCCGATGCCGGCCTGGCCAGCGACGGGAAGAACATCCTCGTGCGTGCCGCCAAGGTGCGCGCGCTGGCGGCCCGCAAGGAATTCGATGCGGCCGAGCGAGCGCTGGAGCCGCTCAAGGCTGCGCGAAGTCCGTCGGTTCTTGCTCTGGCCCAGGTCGCCCTGGCCATCGAGCGCGGCGATTCTTCCGAAAGGCTGGCCGAGGCGGTGTCCCCGCTCTTGGGCCGTCCCCCCGCCGAATGGCGCTCCGTGCTTCCGCTCATTGCGAGCACGCCGCCAGGCAGCTTCGGCGCGCGTGGCGAGGCCGCAGCCCTGGCAGCGGCGCAGAAGCTCGCGCAGCAGGAGCCCGGCCTCACGTCTACCCTCGCCGCCCGCGCGCTGGCCGGCGGGGCCAAGGCTCAAGAGGCGGCACCACTCATCAAAGTCCAGGACCTGAGCGCCGAACAAGTGAAGGCCATCAGCAGTCACCTCAGCGACGAAGGAGGTGCCGCAACCGCCGGGCTGAGCCAGCAGATCAAGGCACGCCAAGAGGAAGCCACCGAGATCGCGGCGGCCATCGGCCCTGAAAGGCCGACCGGACCGCCATCCGCCCTAGCCAGCAACCTCCGCGCCGTTCTGCAGGACTTCGACACACTTTACGAGCCCAAGCTCGGCGCCATTCAAATTGCAGCCCTCCCCGGCAGCGGACAGCCGTTCTATTGGCCGTTTCTCATCCGGAGGCAACGGCTCAGCGAGTGTCTGCTCGAAGCCTTGATGCGTCCGCCGTGGGAGCTGCAGGCCAGCGTGGCCAAAGTGCCGACGGAAGCGCTGCCGGCCGACCGCTTCACCGACGAGGGACTGGCCAGTCTTGCCCACGACATGGGTGCGGGCGCGGTGCTCTTCTACCGGGTTAGACCCGCCGGCCTGGCGCCCTGGGCGAAGCTGGAGCTCGACCTTTACGATTCGTCCCGCCAGCGAACCGACAAGATCGAAACCTCGATGGTGGGGCGCTCGACCGGGCTGATGGTGCTAAGCCCGCTGTGGATCGCGCTGATTGTGCTCGCCTGTATCGGCCTGGTCGTTTGGGCCGTGGTGATTTCTCTGCGCGGGACCATCGTGGTACGGGTGCAGTGGGATTCCGATTCCAAGGACGAAATGTTCTCCATCCTGGTCTCCAAGTCGCCTCACACGCCGACCATCGACAACATCACCGCCTATCGCAAGAAGATGGAGTGGCTGGGCAAGCGCAAGCGTCGCTTCGCGGCCTGGAACATCGGCCAGAACACCACCTTCCGCGGCATCCCGCGCGGGAAGTGGCACGTGCACCTCTACGGCGTCTACACTCGCGGCCGGCAAACCATGCCGCTCAAGGAACCGGCCCAGGAGGTCGAGGTGCAGGCGCGCAAGACCAGCTTCGTCGCCCACGTGCTGGAAGCCGCCGAGGCAGAGTTCAAGCTGATGGTGGTCGACAAGCAGGGGCCGGTCGACGGCGCGCGCGTGTGGCTCGACGACCAGCGCGCCAGGGCCGCCGCGGCCAAGAATGGCGCAGTGACCCTGAAGGTTGCCAAGGGCTATCACGTGATCCACGTGTCGGCGCACGGGATGGAGGTGGAACGTCCCTACCACGTGGTGAAGGCCAAGGTTCACGAGATGACCATCAACCTGGTCTGGGAGAAACGGCAAGAGTACGTCTCGCGCGCGCTCGAACGCCAGGTCGACGACGCCGCCCCTTACATGACCCAATCGGGGCATCGGCCGGGCGCGCGTACATCGATTCCACTGTCCGCGCCCAGCGCGCGGCCGCAAGCCGCGCCGGAAAGTCCTGCGCCGCCCCGCCCGTCCAGCTCCGCCGCCGAGAACATCGAAATTCCCCTCGACGACGTGCCGGACAGTCCGTCGATGCCCGAGCCTGGGCCAGCCACGACGCCGGCTCCACGTCCGTCCGCCGCGAAGCCCGCACTGGGCAAGCTGACCTTCAACCTCAAGCCGCTGGCGCCCGAGCTGGACGCCACCGCCGTGCCCGCCACTGCGGCGCCTTCGGGGCCGGCCGGTGAACCGTCGGACGCACAGGGATCCCTCGACTTGAACATGGTGCCCGACCCCGAGCCACCCGTGGATCTGCCTCCGGTCGACCTAGGTTCTGCCAGGCCTCGGAATCCGGCCGCACCCAGGGCCACGCCCTCGCCTCCCCGCCGCGGACGGTAGCCAGTAAGGCAGGCCGCCGCGCAGGCGGGACGGCAGCCCGTCACTGCGTCTGCGACACAGATGAGCCCATCGAAGCACCGACTGCGGTTTCGCAACTGGTGGCACCGCAGGCGGCCGCCTGGAGCGCCGCCACGCAAGCCTGGACCGGTCCGGAGCCGCCGTTTCGGGTGTAGCAAAGGGTCAGGCAGTTGCCCGTGCATGGGTACGACGCCGCCATGCACTTGATCACCGCCTGGCATTCAACCTGCTTCGAGGTCGAGCTGTCCTTGCAGGCGCTGCACGGCGGAGCATTAGCACAGGCGTAGCCGTTGGCGATGAGGCCGCTAAGGCAATTGCCGGACGAGTCGACGCCTGAAACAAGCGCGTCCTTCGCCGGCGGCGCGGCGTCGGCGGCGGCATCGCCTTCCCGGTCGCCAGTCGGCAGAGCGGTCTCGGCGCCGCCCAGGTCGGAACCTGCTTCCGGCGCGGGCGGATCGACCGAGCGCGCGTCGGACGAGTCGCCACCATCTTGGGTTGCCGTCGCGGCAGCATCCTGGCTCGTAATCGCTCCGCCATCGTCCTGGTCTCCAACCCCGGCAGATGCGGGAGTAAGATCGATGGTCACGTCCGCCCTGCCCCCAACCGAAATCTTCACCGTGCCGCTGCCGCTCGCGACGAGCTGCGAAGCGGCGTCCAAAGCGTCGATGGTGATCAGGAGGTCACCGTTGCGCGACTTGGGCAGACTAAGCCCAAACGAATTGGCAAGCTCGATGGACGCGCCGGCGTTGGCCGCGGGGAAGTACTCGACGTCCTGGCTGCCCGCATTGGAGAGCGTCGCGCGCAGTTGGGTTACCCCGGACAGGCTCGCGGACGCTGTCACCGTCACGACCACCATCGAATCGGACTTCGTGCTGCTGCAAGACCCGACGGCAATGAGCACGCAAAGAAGCGGTTCTACACGCCTCACTGGAACACTCCGCGCGTTCCGAGGCCCGGCGTCGCGGAATTGGGTTCACTGCCACGCGTCCCGAGCACGATTGCGGTCGCAGCCCCGGCGACGACGGCCGTACCCACCCCGGTCCAGAACCACCAGGTACGATAGAACGGAGCATCTGGACTGCTTGCCTCTCGCCCATCCCGGGCTGCAAGGTCCGTCCCTTCACGCTGATTTGAGAGCGGCTGCAGCCCTGCCATCAGGGCGGTTGCCGGTGCTGGCGGTCCGGCGTTCCCGGCCACGGACTCCGTCACGGAAAAACCGGGACGCGCAGTCGCGTCCGAAGCTGCAGCAAGCCGCGCGGGCTGGGCCTGCATCGGCGCCTTCGACGTCGTTTCAGGCAACGGGGCAGCATCCGACTCGAGCTCGCTGATCCGCCCTTCGGCCGTGACGCGATTCGGATCGCCCGGGGCCGCCTTCCTCAAGAAAGCCCGAAAGAACTCGACCGCCTGCGCCGATTGGCCAAGCTTCTTGTAGCACTGGCCGATATTGAACAGGAACACAGGGTCAGTCTTGGCGAAGTAAGCAGCCTTGTATTCCTTCACCGCGTCTTCGTACTCGCGAAGGTCGTAGTGCTTCGTGGCCGCCTCGTAGTGTGCGCGCGCCAAAGCCTTTTCCCCGTCGCCCGCGGATGCCGGGGCCGCGGCCCCAAAAGCGACCGCGACCAGCAGGATTACGCTTTCCCGCCGGGCCCGCCGCCGTCGCGTGGGTCCATCGGCCGCAATCTGTGCCCGAGCCTCTGGTGGCATGAACAACCCTTCGATCACCCAGGTTTCTCGGCAGGTCTACGAGCCAACTAAAAGGCCCGCAAAAAGTCGAAAGGCGGCGTGTGAACGCGCAGGCCAACGCAACCAAGCCCGCTTCCCAGTGACCTCGCCTTCCATCCAGGCCTCGTGCGAAACGACGCTGGCAACGAAGGCTCTCCGGGAGATCAACAGGCGGTACGCGCGACTTGCCGCTTGCCGTAGCGCCGATTCTCCCCTTGAATCCAGCAGGGACGCGGTCGGTAAGCGGAGTGGCGCCAAGACCGGCACGAGCCTAGATCCCATCGGCCGGGCGGCCCCGGCCATAGGGATCGACGATACTTCGACGGAATAACGCCCACTCAGACGGATCTCTCGTGCTACCACCGCCCTTGACTTGGTATCAGGCCGCGCGGCATACATTCCTCTCTAAACGACGGCCCCGTAGCTCAGTTGGATAGAGCGACGGTTTCCTAAACCGTAGGCCACCTGTTCAAATCAGGTCGGGGTCACGAAGATGAAGTACGGTGAGCGCAGCGTGGCTTTGCCACGCGGAGCGAAGGGGGCGCGGGGGTGTGCGAGCTTTGCGAGCCACACCACCGATAAGACGCCCGGCGGTTTCCGGTTCGCGTGGGGAGCCCGCCGGCTTGTGCCGGCGGCGGACCGTCGCGGGAGGGTTTGGGAACCCTCCCAGGGTTCCCATCTCAATCATCGGCCACCTGTTCAAATCAGGTCGGGGTCACGAAGATGAAGTACGGTGAGCGCAGCGTGGCTTTGCCACCCGCGTCCCAAGTTGGACACCGGCGAGCGCAGCGTGGCTTTGCCACGCGGAGCGAGGGGGGCGCGGGGGCGTGCGAGCTGTGCGAGCCACACCCCCGATACGATCGCCCGGGGTCACGAACATGATCGTCGTGGTCCAGCGCGTTTCGCGCGCCGAGGTTCGCGTTGACGCGGAAGTGGTCGGCAAGATTGGTCTTGGCCTCGCCGTTCTGGTCGGCGTCGAGCGCGGCGACGGCGAGCAGGACGCGGACGTGCTGGCGCGCAAGCTGTGCGCCCTGCGCATCTTTCCCGGCCGCACGCCGATGGACTTGTCGGTCAAGGACGTGCACGGCGGTTGCCTGTTGGTGAGTCAGTTCACGCTGGCCGGCTCCACGCGCAAGGGCAACCGCCCCAGCTTTGATCGCGCGGAGGATCCGGCGCTGGCGAACGCCCTCTACCTGCGGCTGGCCGACCGCGTGCGCGTCGAGGGAGTGGAAGTCGCCACCGGCCGCTTCGCCGCCCACATGGAGGTCGACTTGCTCAACGACGGTCCGGTCACCTTCATCCTGCAAGCCCGCGACGGCGGGCTGACGGGCGAATAGGTATCACACGGCTCTCGGGCTTCCGCCGACGCGCCTAATTGAGCGTCAGCCGAGTGCATGGGGGCGATGCCGTCGCTCGCGGTCCCGGCAGCGACCGTGATGAATCCCTGTATCCGCAGCGCACGCACCATGGCTGCTCAGACTATCTCATCCTCGGCCACAAGCACCCGTGTGACCTTTCCGGACTGCTCCTGCGCCGATGCCGCGACCGCCGTGCTTGGCACCGCGGGAAGCACGATGGTCACCGTGGTGCCGGCGCCAGGCTGGCTGCGCAGCTTCACCGAACCACCGCAGGACGCCACGCTCTCGGTCACCGAAGCCAGGCCCAGACCCGTGCCGCGCTCGCCCTTGGTGGTGAAAAATGGCTCGAACACCCTGGCCTGAACGGCCTCCGGGATTCCGGTCCCGGTGTCGTTGATCTCGATCGCCACGTAAGCTCCGGGCGCGCCAGAGGCCAGAGGCGCACCCTTGTCGTCACTCCACTTGGCGTTGATGGTCAGCTTGCCGCCGCTCTCCATCGCGTCGCGGGCGTTCATTGCAAGATTGATCAGGATGCGCTGCAATTCGCTTTCTGCAATCGCCACCGTTGCACCCGCCGCCTCGTCGAGGACGACATCGATGTTGTCCGGAAAGACCTCGCGAAGCATGCGCACGGACGATGCGAGCCCGTCGCGCAAGGCCGACGTCCCGATGGTCTTTGCACGACCGGGAGCAAAGCCGCGCAACTGCATTGACAGAAGTCGGATTTGCGCGGCCGCGCTTTCCAGGCTGGCAAGCGCCTCCCGTCGCTGAGCCTGCTTGCCGTCGCCGGACCTAAGCACCGCCAATGACGCCGCCACGATCTGCAATGCATTGTTGGTGTCGTGGCCAAAGTAGCTCGCAAGGCGTCCCAGGTGCTCGAGCTCCCTCGCCTTCGCATCGGCCTTCTCGCGGGCCGCCAGCTCGTCCCGCAACCTTTCTTTGGCCGCAGTCTCCCGGCGCAACGATTGCACGGCGCTGGCCCTTTCCACCAGCAATCCCTGGATTCCTTTCAAGACATAGCCAAGCACGAGAAACGTCGCGATGCCTTGGCCAATGAAAAGCGCGAAGATGCGAATGATGTTGGCCGGGCGAGCCGGGTCCAGGCTGATCCTCCACGCCGGCCCGACCTCCCAGAAGCCGCAGGCAAAGGCCACCGCGGTCAAAACAAGGGCCGCGCCGATGATGGACGAAATCACAAGTGACCGACGAAGGTCGGAGACGAGCCTGACGCAAACCAAGCTCAGCAGGAGCCCGCAAAAGAGATTGGGTCCCAGGCCGAACTCGGGAATCGACAGGATGCAGACCCCCGGTACTCCAAGCCCAAGCAGCCAAGCGCGGACGCGCGGTCGGATGCCCGGCAGGATGGAGGCCAGGAAGAGCCACGCAAACCCGATCTGGGAAACCACGTGCGCCCTCTTCGTCATGACGAACGTGACGGTCGCGAAACCCAGGGCCGCCAGGATGGCCGAGCTTGGGCAAACCGCGCGCAGCACCTTGGCCTCCCAGACTTCGCGCTCTTCCGCCAGCTCGGGTACCCGGGCGCAGGTAGACTCGCCCTCAGGAACGGCTCTCATCACTCGCCCATTGTAACCCAAGCCACCAAAGTGCAATGGGTAGTAACGACGTTTGCGAAGCGGCGCGCGAAGGGCTTTCGCACGCATGGGGGCCGCGTCCTTCCACCTCTGTCGACGCCAGCAGGGTGGCAAGCGGGCCTACTCAGCGAGGGGTGTTGCTGAATCACTGGCGCCCGGGTGTTTAATCCACCGAGAACGGCCACAGAATGACCTTGCAAGAGATTTACGACCGCTACGGTGGGGTCGTCTTTCGTCGGGCGCGGCGCCTGCTGGGGGACGAAACCGCGGCCAAGGACGCATGCCAAGAGGTCTTCCTGCGGCTTCTCGATGCCCTGCCTGAGTTCGAACAAACCTCTCCCGTCACCTGGCTTTACAAGGTGACGACCAATTACTGTCTCAATCTGGTTCGCGACGGCAGACGCAGGCGAGATCTGCTCGCCCGCCCGATATCCTCGACGGGTACGCCAGCGACGGAAGTCTCGCTCGCGCTCTTGCTCGACGGCTTCCAACCCGAGCTGCAAGAGATCGCTGTCTACTACTTTGTCGATGAAATGAGCCAGGACGAGATTGCGAGCATTCTGGGCGTCTCGCAGCGGACGGTTTCCAATCGCCTGGCCGAGTTTCGCCGGCAGGCCAAAGCGCGATGGGGCGAGCAGATCCTGGAGGGCCCATGAAAGAAGACGTGAACAAGCGGTTGCTGCGACAGAAGGCCGAGGCGTGCCTTTCCGACTTTGCGCTGGACCGGCTTCGCCTGGGCGACTTGGCCGGGACTGCGAAACACGACGAGCACGATGTCCACCTGCAAGGGTGCCTTCGCTGCCGCGAGCGTATGGACGGTCTGGCGGCGGTGCGTGTGCCCGTCATCGATTTCGCTCACTTGACCGAGCCACAGCGTAATTTTCCGCCCAGAGTGCGCCGCCGCCGGCTTTTCTTTTCGGTCGGCGGGCTGGTGGCCGCCGCGGCGGCCGCGATGTTCTTGCTGACCTGGCACGATCCGGCCGTGCGCAGCAAGGGCGGAGGCTGGCAGCTTCTGCCCGTGGTTCAGTATCCCAATGGACGGGTCGCGCGCATCTCGCAAGGGGCGGCGGTCGCACCGGGGGATCGGATGCGCTTCGAAGTCGCCGCGCCTGCGGACGCCTTCGTGTCGGTGCTAAGCCTCGATGCGCGTGGCACGGTTACCGCCTTCGTGCCGGCGCAGGGCCGTGCCGTGCCGGTCAAGCCAGGCCGCCGATTGTTGGAGGGTGCGGTGGTGCTGGACGATGCCTTGGGGCCCGAGCGTCTCGTACTGCTGGCGTGCACGGAAGCGGTCGCCGTGGAGCAAGTCGTTGCGGTGGCGCGGTCCGAATTGGACAAGGTCATGGGAAACGCTGCCGGCGTCGGTACCCTGCCCTTGCCTTGCCGGGAAACCTCGTTCTGGTTCCGAAAGGAGAGGCGCCCATGACGTGCCTGCGCTGCCTGACCGTCGTCTTCCTCATCCTTGCATCGGGCTTGGCCCGAGCCGATGCGAAACGGTACGCGGTGGTCATCGGCGCCAACCACGGCGACGCGCGCGAGATGCGCTTGCATTTCGCGGAGGCCGACGCCGAGAGGATCGCGCAAACCCTGCGCTCGGTGGGTGACTTCCCTGCGGCTCATGTGCTGCAAATGACCGGCGTCAGCGCTGACGAGGTACGGAATGCATTGTTGGATCTGAACGCCCGACTACGCCAGGAATCCGGCGACAGCGTCCTCGTAGTCTACTACTCGGGACACGCCGATGCGGATCGCTTGCACCTGGGCGGCAGCTACCTTGAGCTGCGCGAGCTGCGCGACATCTTGGCCGGTTCTTCTGCGGGCAGCCGGGTGCTGGTCATCGACGCCTGCCGGTCGGGGGCCATCACGCGGGTCAAGGGCGGAAGCCCTGTGCCGACGTTCGCTGTGCACCTCGACGACATGCCGCCGCCGGCGGGATTCGCCATCCTCACCTCCAGCGCCGAGGGCGAGGACTCGCAGGAATCCGATGTCCTGGCGGGCTCGTTCTTCACTTACTACTTCAATTCTGGGCTAATCGGCGCGGCAGATCAGAATCACGACGGGCAAGTGACGCTGGCCGAGGCCTTCGCCTTCGCCTCCGAGCAAACCACGCGTGCGACGCTGTCGACCCTGGCAGGCCCGCAACACCCGACCTTCCGCTTCGAGTTGGGCGGGCGGCAGGACTTGGTCTTGGCTAGGCCCCGCTCGCCACGCCAGGGACTGGGCGTGTTGCAGTTCGAAAGCCCCGGCAACTACGTACTTCGGCGTGCCGATGCGTCCGGCATGCGGCCGGTGGTAGCCGAGGTGGCAGCCCGCACCGGTGGCGCGCAGGTAGCCCTGCCCGAGGGCCGCTACGAGATCACCCTGCGCAATCCGGATCGCGTCCTGGAAGGCTGGTGCGAGGTGCGCGACGGTGCGGTGGTTTCCGTGTCAGCGTCTGAGCTTCGTCGGGTGGACAGCGCGCGCATGGTGCGCAAGGGCGGTGAGCGCAGTCGCGTGTATAGCCTACTTGCGGACGGCGGGCTGCATAGTGCTCCCTATGGCCTGGGCGACTTGGGCCCGGCGATCGGCTTGGTTCTGCGCCGGGATGGCCGCCGGTTCTCGCTGGAAACTCGCTTTGGCTGGGCATGGGGTAGCACCAGCAATAGGAACCAATTCGGCGTGACCACCAACCAATTCATGGGCTCGCTGGCGGCCTTGTACGTCTTCGACCTCGGCCCGCTCGCGCTCGGCGCGGGCCTCGAAGCGGGCATCCTGGTCATGCATCAGCGAACCTGGGACGCACGCGACAACCAGCCCATCTACACCTATGGCGCCGTCAACAACCCATACGGGAATCCCCGGGTGTCGCTATCGCTTCCCGGGCAATTGGGCGACTCCACCACTTGCGGGCCGCTGGCGGGTCCGCTTCTGCAAGTAGACCTTCACCTGGTTTCCAAGACCTATGCCCGGCTCGACGCCGGGCTGCCATTCACCCTCATGCAGGTGAGTGACCCGTCCGGCGAAGCCGCGTGGAAGGTCGGCCGGCAGTATCGGGTCAGTCTCGGCATCGGGTACTACTTTTGAGCTCGTCACCTCGGAGAAGAATCATGACAACCCTCACTCGGCATCGTGGATCTCCAGTTCTTCTCATCGCGGCCGTCGTGTTGGCCTGGCTCACTGGCGCGTGCGATCCGGTCGAGCCCGGCTCGTACTTCGGGAATTCGCCGGCGCCCCTGCACGTCCGCCTGCCCGACGGCGCCTTCGCAGGGCACTCGGGCGCCTTGCGGGTCGACGTGCGCTTGCTGCGCGACCACCGGAACTGGCTCAGATTCTACGATGCCGGGGGACCTGACGTCCCACTCGACGGCCGCAGCGAGCTTGAGCTCAGCGGTTGGGGGTATCTCGGTGGATTCCTCGATGTCTGGAATGTGCTCCAGCCCGCCGAGCGGGGAGAGACCAACGTAGCCTTCGGGCAGATCCAGCTTTTGACCGACGAGGAAGCTGGCGGCTATACTGCACAGCTGGCCGGGGTTGTTGCAAATCACCTTCTGGTCGTGTCGGCCACGGACACGACCGTCTGGCCCTTCGGCCCCGGTGGGCCGAGCCTTGAGGTAAAGCGAGGATTCCAGATGTTCCATCGCACTTGCGACGGCGACGAGGTTAACCATCTCGAACCTGTACCGCTCGACACCGTGGTTGATCTGGTGCCCCTGACCGTCCCGCGTCCCACGCTGGCCTCTCCCTCGGCCGATTGGATACCCCGGTCGGTGAAGCCCGCGATCGAGGACTACGACGACTACGTCAGCTTGTGCGGGCGCACCCTTGCAGTCCCCCAGTTGGGACAGGTGGCGCAGGCGCAGCGAGACGCCGCGGTGATGTCGTTCGCGTGGGCACCGAGCAGCGACGCGGCCTACTTCATTTCCGGCGAGCCCATGTTGTGGTTCCCGCAAGACAACGCCGTGATGAGCCTGGATGCCAGTACCTCGAAGACGGCGGTAGTCAGCAACGGCACGTTTATGGGACCGCTGCAGGTTGCAACCGGCGGCACGAGCTTGCTCGTCTATTCCTACCGCCTTCCCTACCAAGGCGAGACCGATACCATCATTGGGATGGAGACGACGCGCATCTCGCTCGCGCCGAGCCAGTTGCCAGCAGTCACCTCGTGGGGATTTTTCCTGCTAGAGGGCGCTGGTCCCGTGTTCACCAAATGGCCGGAACGCGTTCTCTCTCCTGACGGCAACACCATCGCTACGACCTGGGGTGCGGCCGACGACAATATCTCGTCCACACAAGCGTCCGACTACGACATTCATCTGCTCGATGTCGCAACAGCGATAGTGCGCCTGCTCAGCAACGACACCGCGTGCTCGGCACCGCATCCATTGGCGTGGGCGCCAGCGGGGGATCAACTGCTGGTCGACTGTTCGGGACCGTCCAGCTATTTCGTGGCCGAGATGGCGCTCGACGGAACCGTCAGCTCCTTGCCCGTGCCGCCGGCGAACCTGCTGCCCTCCGGAGACTTCGACGACCTTTCACCTTACGCCTTCACCGCCTTTTGGACTGCCAGCGGTCCCCAAGAGCTTCATCAATACGGCGCTGGAGTTTGGCTTTATAACATCGAGACCCAGCAAGCGACGCCGTTCATTGAGGCCGAGCGCACGGCGCCGTCGACCGCACCCACCCAGGTCGTGGTCGCCACCAACCAGGTCTTCGCCTGGGCCGAGCAATGCTTCGGCTTGGGCGAGACCATGTGCAACGCCGAGTTGCGCCGACTGTCGATCGATACCGGCAAGATCGACGTGGTGGCGACCGCCCCGCGCCCGTTGGTGTTTGCCGCGTCTCCCGACGGAACCAAGCTGGTCCTCGCGGACGACAACAACGTCTATCTGAAGCCGCTTGGGCCGTAAGGCATCTTCGCGATACGCTCAGGCAGGGACAGCGTCGTCAAGGCTGGAGGGCCCGATCATGCGCGCCAGGGTGGCCTCCTGCATGACGGTCTGGAAGAGGGGCACTCGGAAGTGAAAATGGCCGAGCCAGTGCTCGAATACGCAGGCTGCGACCAGCCGGTCCGCGGCGTGCCGGATTTCGGTTGCGGTCGCTTGCACCCCCAGGCCGGCCAGCGTGGAATGCAGCTCTTCGATCGTGAAGCGCGGCTTAAAAACGGCCGACAGCATGACCGCCTGATCGAGGGCCGCGAAGCGCGGCTCCGGGAGGCCGAAACGCGGCCGCCACGCGGTGATGAGACGTGCGACCGCCTCGCTCCTGCAGGCGCCCTCCACCTCGGCGCGCTCGATGATGTGCTGGTCTGGCTGGAGTCGATCGAGAACTTGGTCGCAGATGGCCGAGATGAGGCCCGGCATATCCGCACTCTGCCGCGTGATTTCCTCGACCAGGACGGCCTTTGCATAGTCGAGGTTGAGAGCGGCCATGGGCAGGGTGGCCAGCTCCACGCAGGCCTCGGCATCGAGGCTCTCGAGTCTAACCACGTCGCCGAAGCGCTTGCGGCCGCGCACGGGCCGCGCCGCATAGAGAAGCCCCAGGAATCCAGCTAGCACGAACGAGCATGGGTGCTCTTGGTTGAGCAGAGCGAGCGTCTGTAGCTGGGCCCCGCCGCGAGCTGCGTCGAGCGTGGCCCACGCGTCGGCATCATCGCACAGAACGACGACCTGCTTGCCCTTCGGGCGATCCGCGAGCCGCTCGAGCAGGATGTCGAGCAGTTGCTCGCCAGGCATGCCCAGCTCATCGGCCAGCGCGGTCGTCAGATCACCGTCGGCGAGGGAAAGGTAGTGACACTCGACGGTTGGATGCCCGCGGAACCGGCGATGGATCTCGTCGAGCAGGCTGGTTTTGCCGATGCCCTGCGGGCCGACGATCAGATGGTTCCTGCCCGGTTCGCCGATCACACGGCGCAGCTCGCTCTTGCGACCGTAAAACGGCTGGCGCTGGCCATTCGAAACCGCCGATCGATAAAGTGAGACCGAAGCGCGGTCGACCTGGTCGCTCACGACTTGAGCGAACGCAAGGGTTGGTCGCGGCGCACGCAGGACACGGTCCATCGCCGACCTGCCCAATACCACGAGCCGGCGGGGCGTGCGCAGATGTCGTGCCAGCTCGGCTCGGGGCAGCTCGGAAAGCACGATCGTGATGCCACTTGGCCCCTCGTCCACGCCGTCTAGCTCGGCCAGGGCGGAGGCCGCAGCGTCGCCGGTCGGGAGCGCCAGCAAGCACCGCTCGATGTTGAGCGGCACTTCAGACCCGAGGTGCAGATCGAAGACCGGTTGACGAGCTCCGTCGAGGGGCGCCCACGAGGCCCCTAGCTGGCGCGCAAGGTGCGAGCACTGGGTTTCCGGCTGCAGGCGGAAGAAGGTGATGGCGACGCCACGGCGCTGCAGACGGGCAACCAGAGAGCGCACCGTCGCGCGGAAGCGGACCAGCGCCACGACTCCCCTGCCGAAAGCGAGCAGCACGACCAGCGCCAACCTGGCCAGCCGTTTGCCCACGCGTGCGACGGGTCGGGCATGGACGTAAACACGCGCACGCCAGAGCGCGAGGCCCAGACCGAGCACGCCGCCCACGAGCAACACCCACGACCGGGGCGACAGCGGAATGCGCACCGGTACATCGGCGAACGTCCATAAGTGAACCGGGTGCGTGCTCTTCCGTATTGTGAAGGTCACTCGACTGTTCCGGTCGAGCGCCACGCCATCAGGCAGTGGAAAAGCCAAGGCCAGATCCTGCCCGATGAACGGCTGCTCGAGCGCGACGGGCGCAATGCGCGTGCGGTCCTTACCCTCCAGGCTCAGGCCGCCCTGCAGGCGGACGGGCTCCAGCTCGGCCATCGACACATGGGTCATGGCCGCCACCACCGCGTCGTTCCGGCCACGCAGGAGGGCCAAATGGTCGAGCTCTAGGTGCGGGGTATTGATCCACACGGGAATTTCGAGGGACAAAGCCTCGGCCGAGGCGCTGGCGATCGACAGGCGCAGCTTCTCGGAATGAGGCTGGGGGTTCTCATAGTCCGCGAGCGCCGTTACTTCACACACGACGTTCGCGACCTCACCAGGTGCGAGCACGGTGATCGTGGATGGCGGAATCAGCGTTAGCGAGCTGCTGCTCGTCGCCGTGCGCCTCACCGCCTGAGCCACGCTGACCCAATACGCTGGCTGGGGCCCGCGATTCTCGATCCGGATCGGAATGGCTAGCGTCCGTCCCTCGGGCAGCTCGATCGCGCCAGCTAGCTTGCTCCGGTCGACGGCGGCCCCGAGCGCGGTGCGATGCGCGTCGTCGGACGGCGAGACAGGAACCCTCTCGCCTGGTCCGGTGACTCTGCCGAGCAAGGTCCCGTCCTCGTTGCGCCAGCACCTCCGGACGTCGTTGCACGCAAACCACCGCTCGCGCGAGCTGCCCACGAGCGACCAGCGACGCTCCAGGGTCTCGGCGTCCCAGATGCGCAGCACGCCATCGCGCGAGGTGGAAGCGATGGTGGCACCATCCGGTGCGATGGCGAGCGCGCTTGGCGCCTCGGCGGAGGCGGCCGACTGCTTGACCGGGCGGTTGCCGCCGATTTCCCAAAGGCTGAGCACCCCATCTGACGAGACTGCGGCGATCCGCTGACCGCTCGCGACCAGCGCGACCACCCCGGCGGGCAGCTCCTTGCGCAGGGTCTTGAGCAGCTTGCCCTTCACGGGCAGCCAGACGTCGATAGTCCGGTCTTGCGACCCGGTTATCAGAAATCTTCCATCGGGGCTGAAAGCGACCGACGTGACGGGCCCGTGGTGGCTGCCGAGCGTTGCCAGGTTTCGGCCCGTGCTAGTATCCCACACGCGCACCGTCTGGTCGTCCGATGCCGACGCCAGCATCCTTCCGTCCCTGCTCACTGCGAGGGCTTGCACCGGCGCGCGGTGGCCCCTCAGCACCCTGGCAGCGACGCCCGTCTTGAGGTCCCACAGCCGTACGGTCGAGTCGTCACCAGCCGCGGCGATGGTGCGTCCGTCGGGCAGGAACGCCACGGCGTTGACCGGGCCGTTGTGCCCGACCAGTTTCCGCACCTCACTATCGCCGGCCCAATCCCAGAGCGCCACCTTGCCGTCTTCTCCCCCGGTGGCGAGCACCTTGCCGTCCGGCGAGAAGGCCAGCGTGCGCAGCGGTCCCTGCCCCCCAATCAGCACCCGATTCAGGGCTTTGTGATCGCCCGCGTCCTGCCAGATCCGCACGCGTCCGTCGCGTGCCGCGGTGGCCAGCGTCTTGCCATCGGGAGCAAAGGCCACCGCCTCCAGATGGGCCAGGTTGGCGGACAGAGATACCAGCACGCGTCCGGTGGCGACGTCTTCGACGAGAATCGAGGCGTCCGCAGCGCCGGTAGCCACCATCCTGCCGTCGGGACTGAAGGCGATCGCCCGCGTCTCGTCCTTGTGATTGCGGGTGCGGCGAATCTCGGTCGCCGTCCCCATGTCCCACAAAACCGACCCACCGTCGCCACAACCGCCCCCGAGGATCTGTCCGTTCGCCGAGACCGCGAGGGAAAGCACTGCCGCACCACAGTCGCCGACCTTGCGCACGATCGTGGCGTCCGGGAGCCGCCACATTCGTACCGTGTGGTCCGCCGAGCCCGAGAACAACCACTCGCCGTCCGGCCGAAAGCGTACGGCGTTCACCGGTCCTGCATGCCCCTCAAGAACCTTGAGCTTTTCGCCCGTATCCACATTCCACAAGCGAACCGTCTGATCGTCGGATCCGGACGCCAGCAGCTTGCCATCACGGCTGAAATCGATCGCGCGAATGGCGGCCCCGTGTCCTCGGAGCTTCTTCACCAGGTCGCCGGTCGTCACATCCCAGAGCTGAATCGTTCGATCCCACGACGCCGTAGCCAGCCACCCTCGCCGTGGATCGAAAGCGATCGCGTAAACGTGGTAGACGTGGCCCTGCAGCGTCCGCAGCGGTCGGCCCGAGCGTGCGTCCCACAGGCGCACCGTGCGGTCGTTCGAGGCTGAGGCGATAGTGTTCCCGTCGGGCGAGAAGGCGACCGCTGTGACGGCGGAGGAGTGACCTTCGAGCCTGCGAATGAGGCGTCCGGTCGCCACCTGCCAGAGACGAACCTCGTGGTCTTCCGAGCCGGACGCGATAAGGCTTCCATCTGGACTGAACGCGATCGCGTTCACTGGCGCCTGCCGATCCAGCCCTTCGATGATGTTGTCGATGTCCTCGATGGTCTCGCCCGCCGCGACCAGCACCCCGCGATCGACCGTCGGGGCTTGACTGGCAGATCCATCGACACGCGCACCGCCGTCGGGCGTCCCGGTGTCGGCCACCGTCGGCGCCGCCAGGCACACTGCCAGAATGCCCGTAATCATGGAGCCGAGACCGGCGAAACTAGTCGCCCGCATGAGACTCCTTGTTTCGAGGTGCCTCGGATTCCGACGGAGTCCCGCGTACCTCGTCGGAGTCGGCCGCGTCCGAGTCCTGGCCCTGCTCGCGACGACTGCCCGCGAGACTCCGCATGCGTGCCCTCGCCTCGCGCCAGCGTCTTGGCATGGCGGCGCTGATCAACTGCCCGCGGTAGGTCGCTTGCGGCCCGATCAGGTAGGCACGCAGGTAAACCAGCGGATCGATGATCTCGCCGTTGTCCCGCATTTGGAAGTGCAGGTGGGGAGCATCGACGTGGATGCCGGTGTCGCCGACGTGCCCGATGATCTGCCCGGCCTTGACCCATTGGCCGTTTTGGACAAGGTAATTGAGCAGGTGCATGTATTCGGACATCAGGTTGTCCTTGTGTTGGATCTGCACGAACAGGCCGCCCGGACCCATGCTGTTCTTGCGAACGGCGCCGGATTTGTCGAGGGTCACTTTTCTCGCGCCTTTGCCCGGAGCATCCACGCCGGCATAGACCACCCAACCGTCGGCAATGGCGCGCACCGGCTCGCCAAGCGCCGACACGAAGTCCACGCCCTTGTGCGCGCGCTTGCCTTCCTCGCGAATGTCGCCGAGGACCCCCGTGATCTTGCGCGGACACCCGTCGAGGGGACAAAGGAGCTCGACGCTCTTCCAGCGAGCGCGCGACACGGACGTGCCGCCGCCGTAGTAGCCGATGATGGCTCGCCGGGTGCGCAGGATTCGGTCCTCACCGTCGGTCTCGAGCACGCGATCGCCCCAAATCATGTGCGAGACGTAGTGACGATGGGGGACCGACCCAAAGGCACCGTCTATGTCGGGGCACTGCTGCTGGTAGGCGTGCATGAGCGCGGCGGCGAAGAAGAGGTTGGCCCTGTCCTGGTGAAGGGTTTGCGCCGAGGTCAGGTAGGCACTGACGTCCACCTGTCGCGGTAGCCACTCGTTACCCTCTTTGACCCAGTACGAGTAGCGCCCGTCATGAAGGAATGGCGCGTGCATGGCGGCATTGATGCCCGCGACCCCGACCGCGCCTGTCGGGTGTGTTTTCGCTGAGCCACAGCGGCTCTCCTGGTAGACCAGCGACGCGAGCAGGAACGGGTCGACGTCGTATCGTTGACAGGCCTCGAGAATCCAGTGCGCGAACTGATTGGACTGCTGGTACGACAGCTCGCTTGAGCACAGTTGGTTAAGCGCAGGCGCGAACTGCTCTTCCTTGACGGGCGCGGGGGACTCGGGCTCGGGATCCCATTCGGTTAGATCAACCAGCCCTAGGCCTTGGAAGTTGCGTTCGCGGCCGGTCTTGTCCGATCGGCAAGCCCACGGCGGCCTGGGCCCTTCGGCCGGCAATGGATCCGGGCCGACGGTCTCGCCGCGTGCAGCCTTGCCCGACACCAGCGGGGACGCGCCAGCGAGGACCACAAGTGAAAGAATTGGAAACGCTCGAGACATCCCTTGATCCTGAACCGTCGTGCAAGAGTCACGCTGCGACGGCGTGCGACACTTCTTCCGCAATTGCGAACGTCGCAGTCTAGCCTGGTCTCAGTCGCCTGTGAACCCGAACCTGTGACACGCCATCGGCCGCCATCCATGGAGCCAGCTGGCGCCACGCGATCGACGACGAAGCCTTGCGCTCAGTCGCCACCTGACACGCAGGTGTACACCAAGCTGCTGCCAGCCAAGCATGGCCAGCGATAGCCGGCGACCTGGGCCAACCACTCGCTCTTGCCCGGCCCACCCGGTGCCGCAAAGTAGTTGGTGTCCTCCACGATCTGTCCATTTCCGTCGAACACGAGCTGCCCCCGCATTCCGCCGAAGGGGCTGCCGTTGTCCGGCCCACAGCTTGTCAGCACCAGGCTCCCTTGAGCGTTGTCCCTCACCCAAAGCAAGCTCCAGATCGCAGACAAGTCGCACGCATCGTCCCAGGCAGTGCCGGCGTCGCTGGCAAGGGTGGCCGCGTCGGCCAGGCCGACGGTGCCGCCAATCAGCACTGCGCCGCCCTGTTCCCCGGCTCCTCCTTGCGAAGTCACGCCTCCGGTCGGCAAGGTCGCCCCACTCGAGCCGCCCGCAGCGCCTTTTGCTGAAGCGTCGGGGCCCGTGTGCAAGGCGGCACTACCTGAACAAGCCAGGAAAGCGCTTGCCAGCAGAAATCCAAGTCTTGTCATCGGCGTGAATGATCCCGCACGCTGAAAGGCTCGTCCAGCACGCGCTTCGCGAGACAGAGATCCTCGTCACAGGCCGCATCGAATTCCGTCAGGGCTCGCGCGCCCCCGACGCTGCCGGTTCGCTTGTGTTACGCGTAGCTGATCAGGACTTCCGCCGGCACGTCGCCCAGGCGGCTGCGGCCTTCCAGGAACTTGAGCTCTATGACGAAGGCGGCGGCGACAACCTGGCCGTCCAGGTGCTGTAGCAGCTTGATGGCCGCGCCCGCGGTGCCGCCGGTGGCGAGAAGATCGTCGACCAAGGCCACCCGCGTGCCGGCCGCGAGGGCGTCCTCGTGGACCTCGATGGCGTCGGTGCCGTATTCCAGCGCGTAGCGTTCCTGGCGCGTCTTCCAAGGCAGCTTACCCGGCTTGCGAATGGGGATGAACCCGATGCCCAATTCAACTGCGACGTTGGCGCCGAAGATGAACCCGCGCGACTCGATGCCGGCGATCATCTGCGGCCGGTGCGCCGCGATCCGCTCGCATAGTTGGCGGATGCAGGCGCGGAAGGCCGGCCCGTTGCCGAGCAGCGGGGTTACGTCGCGGAACAGGATGCCCGGCTTGGGGAAGTCAGGGACGTCGCGGATAAGGGCTTTGAAATCGATGGGGCTGGCCATGGCTATCTTCTACTTCAAAGCGGGCAGAAACTGCATGGGATCCTGCGGATTGTCTCCACGGCGCACCTCGAAATGAAGGTGCGGCGCGGTGGACCTGCCAGTGTCGCCGACGCGCGCAATCTCCTGGCCCACTCCGACGGCGTCCCCGGTGTGAACCAGCAGTAGCGAATTGTGCGCGTAGACGGTGACCATGCCGTCGTTGTGGCTCACCACGATCATATTGCCGTAGCCGCGCACTTGGTCGCCGGCATAGATCACTTTGCCGCCTGCGGCGGCATAGACCGGCGTTCCGATAGGTGCGGCCATGTCGATGCCCTCGTGGTTCCGGCCCCAGCGTTTGCCGAACCCTGAGGTCAGCCTGGGCGCCGCCACCGGCCAGCGCAGGGGCGCCTTCGAATCAACCGCCCCTGGCCCGACCGGCGCGACTGGCCCCACGCTGGCCGGCGCCACGTCGGACCCGGCGGGTCTGTTCTGCGCTGCCAGCACGAACACCGGCCGCCCCGCCTCCAGGACCTCGCTTTTGTGCAGACCATTGATCTCCAGAAAATCCTCGAGCGGAATGCCGGCCTGGCGGGCGATGGACGCCGAGGTCTCGCCCGCGGCGACAATATGCCAGGTGCCCGGCAGGTGATCCTCGTGAAGCGGTCGATCGGAGCCGCGGCCGGTGCTGGCGCACCCGACCGCCGCGACGAAAAACACGAGCTCAAGGCGAATCTTTCCGAGGGCCATGCCTCCTCCACCCCTACAACGTTCAGCGCGTCCAGTCCATCGAGGAAAACACGCACCGGAGCGAGGCGCAACTCGGAAGCGGTCCGCACTAGCAGCCCCGACGCTCTTGTGGTGCAATCGGGTGATGCGAATTGCTGTCGTCGGTGCGGAGCTCGAAGAGAACCTCGCGGTCAGGTACATCCGAGCCGCCCTGGCCGCCGAGGGGCATGAGGTCTTCCAGGTCAGCTTCAGCGCCGCCGCGGACGTGGAGCCCGCGGCGCAGGCGCTGGCCGCAGGCGCGCCGGACATCGTCGCCATGTCGCTGGTGTTCACGGCGCGAGCCAGGGAATTTCTCGCGCTCGCCGCGTGGGCTCGAATGCTCGGCTACGCAGGGCACATCGTCGTAGGCGGCCACTTCGCAGCCCTGAACGCTGCGGACCTGCTCCGCGACGCGCCTGCCATCGACTCGGTCGGCCTGGGCGAGGGCGAGGCCATCGTGTGTGACTTGGCGAGGAACCTGGGCGATCGGGCGCGCGTGCCCGGCCTGGTCTGGCGTGGCACGGACGGAAGCATCGTGCGCAATCTGGCCAAGGCCGAACCGGCCGATCTTGCCCGTTTGCCCTGGCCGGTGCGGCGCTGCCCGCCCGACGCCTACCTCGGGCTGCCCATCGTGAACATGCTGTCGTCGCGCGGTTGCAGCCACGCCTGCGCGTTCTGCTCGATCGTGGCCTGGCACCGCTTCTGCGGAGGACCGCGCCACCGCACCCGTGAGGTCGACGACGTTGCCGACGAGATGGCCGCGCTCTACACGGACGGCGTCCGCATCTTCAACTTCCACGACGATAACTTTCTGTTGCGCGACCGTGGAGCCGCGCTGGCGCGCGTGCTGGCCCTGCGCGAGGCGCTGGCCGCACGCAATCTCGGGCGCATTGCCTTCGCGATCAAGGCACGGCCCGACGAAGTGAACGCCAAGTTATTCGGACTGTTGCAATCCATGGGGCTGTTTCGCGTGTTTCTGGGTGTCGAGGCAGGCACGGTCGCGTCGCTGCGCGCGCTTGGCCGAGGACAGACCCTCGACGCGAACGAGCGGGCCATCGACGTGGTGAACCGGCTCGGGCTGCATGCGTGCTTCAACCTGCTCCTCTGCAATCCCGATTCGACCCTGGAAGACATGGCCGCCAACGTGGCTTTCTTGCGGCGCAGACCCGATAACCCGATGAACTTCTGTCGCACCGAGATCTACGCCGGCACTCCGCTCGAACAGAAGCTGCGGCGCGAGGGGCGGCTTTTGGGCGACTACTTCGGCTACGACTACCACATCGCCGACCCTCGCGCCGATCTGGCTTGCAACCTCATGTACGACGTCTTTCGGTCGCGCAACTATGGCGACTGCTTACACCACAAGGTCATGTCCGTCGATTACGAGAGCACTCTGCTCAATCATTTCTACCCTCAGCCGAAAAGCCTTCATCTGACTGCGCGGACCAAGGCCTTCGTCCGCCGCGCCAACCTCAACACGTGCGGCTACCTTGACGAGGTCGTGGCCAAGGCCGCCGACGGACTGGACGCGGCTCGCTACCCGGAGGTCGTGGCCGAGATCGGCCAGCGCATGCGCGGGGATGAGGCGCGCCTGCTGCGCGAGGCGAACCTGCTGCTCGGACAGATCCGGTCGTTGGCCGCCGCGGCGAAGCCGACGAGGCCCGCGTCGCGCTCGCGTAGCATGGTTGCAGCCGCCGGGCTCGCCGCCAGCATGGCGGTCAGCACCTTTGCCCGTGCCGACCTCGCGCCCCCGCCCTCGGGTGCGAGCCAAGCGCCGCCGCAGGCCACGTCGATCCAGCCAAGCAAACCCGACTGGCACATGGTCGAGATGGCACCGGCGCGCGCCACGCCGGCACCCGAACCAGTGCAGCCCCAAAACAGAGAAGCGCCCAAGTCGGCCCCAGAGAACAACCTGCGCAACAAAATCGCCAAGGGAGTGCTCAAAGCCGCGGTCCGACGTCTACAGGACCCGGTTGCTCTCCGACTGCAAGTGACCCTGGATAAGAAGGGGCGGGTTGTGCACGTGAAAGTCGAGACGCCGGAGGAGCAGGCGAAGAAAATCGAAACCGCAATACGCCGACTGTCGTTCGACTCGCAAGGGAGACTCGCCGGCCAGTCGATCAGCCTGGCCTACACCGTCGAAGAGGTGCGTGCACAATTGGACCTTACGCCGAAGAAAGGTAGCAAGCCCGCCCGCACCCACCACAGCGAGATGGCGCCGCCCCGAACTCACATGAACGAAGAAGTCCCCGACTGGAGACGCGAGTAGCGCCCTACCCCGATTGTCCCTGCTTCAGGTTCGCCCCCAGTCCCTGCAGCAGCTCGGCGAAGGTCGGGAACGAGGTGGCGATGTCTTCGCTCGGCACGACGGTTTCCTCGTCGGAAAGCAGTCCCAGGATCGCCCCCGCCATGGCGATGCGATGATCGCGATCCGGCTCGACCGTGCCGCCCTTCGGCCGCCGGCCGGCGCTGCCTTGCACGGAAAACCCTTCGGCTGATTCGACGACCTCGATGCCGGCCCGGCGCAGCTCGCGCGCGATGCAAGCGATGCGATCCGATTCCTTGACCCGCAATTCGCCCAGATCCGACAGCTCCGATCGACCCTCTGCCAACGCGCAAGCAACCGCGATGGCCGGAATCTCGTCGATGGATCGCAGGGCCAGCTCGCCCGCGATGCTCGTCCCGTGCAACGGTCCGGCCCAGTGCACGCGTACCCGGCCGATGGGCTCCCCCATCGCTTCGCCGGTCTGGGTAACTTCGATGCGGGCCGCCATGGCCCGCAGCACGTCGAGGATCCCGGTCCGCGTCGGGTTGAGCCCGACATTTTCGACCGTGACGTCACTGCCGGGCACCACGGCGGCGGCCACAAACAGAAACGCGGCGGAAGACAAGTCGCCCGGCACAGTCACCGGCACCGCCTGCAGATCGCCGCTCCACCCCGTCGGGTCAACCTCGACCTGCCTGCTGTCGGCGCTCGCACGAATCGGCGCGCCCAGGAAGCGCAACATGCGTTCGGTGTGGTCACGCGAAAGCCCAGGCTCTTCGATGCGGGTCTTGCCGGTTGCCTGCAGACCCGCGAGCACGAGCGCGCTCTTAAGCTGCGCGCTGGCCACGGGCAGCACGTAGTCGATTCCGCGCAGCTTGCCCCCGCGGATCACCAGCGGCGGCAGCAACCGGTCGGGCTTGCCCGGATCGCTCTGGCCCTCGATCTCGGCCCCCATCATGCGCAAGGGCTTGGACACCCTGCCCATCGGGCGCCGCGACAGCGACGGATCGCCAATCAGCGTGCTCTGGAACGGCCGGCCGGCCAGCAGCCCGCAGAACATGCGCATGGTGGTGCCGGAGTTGCCACAGTCGAGCGCGGCGGCCGCCTCGTGCAGGCCCGTAAGTCCGACCCCGTCGACGGACGCCAGCGCTCCTGAGACCCGAATGCGCACCCCCAGCGCTCGTAGAGCGCCGGCGGTCGAGGCGTTGTCGCCACCCTGGCCCAGGCCTTGGATTTCCACCGTGCCCCGGCAAAGAGCCCCGAAGAGCAGCGCCCGGTGCGAGATGGACTTGTCGCCCGGCACGCTACACGTCCCGCGCAGGGCCGGGCTTCGACCCAACCGGAGGATGTCGTGCCCTGCTTTCGCGGCCGTCATGGCTGCGCATTCTCCTGGTTGGTCTTGTCATCCTTCGGCGTATCCGCCCGCGGCTTGTCCGCTCGCATCCTGGCCAAGGTCTCGGTTACCATGGTTATTCTATGCGAAATCTCACTGCGTTCCTTCTCCGATATGTGAAGGCTAGCTTCCACCTGACTGCCCTTCGCGGAAAACCGCAGAGAGTCCAGCACGCTGCTCAGGCCGAACGCCGCCACGATGGGCCGGGTGCGCGCATCGCGGATGCGTTCGCCCAATCGCCCGGCCAGGTCGCGCGCTTCTATCGCGGTACCCAGCACGCCAATCGCGGCTGCGTCGAAATCCGCGTCCAGATCGATGCGCCCGCCGAAGTCTTCCAAGTCCCCGCCCTCTCCCATTTCCCGCAGTAACGCCTCGCGCGTGGCCGGCTGCAAGTGAACGTAAAGCGACGCCACCAGCGACTTCGTCGGGCGCTGCTTGTCGAGCTGGCCCCGCAAATCCTTGAACCACGATTCCGAATCCATCGCGCGGGCGAGGCCGGCGTTGCAGTCGAGCACGGCGCGCACTGCAAGGGTGAAGCCCGACAGCGCCAGGCGCTTGCCGAGAAACGCCAGGGCCTCGTCGCCGCGCACCAGAAGCTCTGCGCCTCGGTAGGTCGATCGGTTGCTCACCTCTCCGCCCGCCAGAAAGCCTTTGCTCATGGCCTCGCGATCCACCTTGCCCTCTGCCACCAGCACCGTGGCACCGTCGCGCAAACTTGGGACCTTGGCGAATACCAGGCGATCCATGGCGCTCATTTGCGCGAAGGCGGGGTCAGAGCCTACTCCCGGCGACGCCTTCGCGAAACTCTCGCGCGTCCACGGGGAGTCGCGCAGCTTGGCCAGATCCGCGAACAGCGCCAGATCCGCCTCGGCCGGGATCATCGCCCAAAGATCGTCGTCCTCGGAGAAGGCCTGGGTGGCGAGCGTCGGCCCCGGTGCAACTGCGGAGGATTCTTCCGCGCAGGATGCGAGGGCGAGGGCCAAGAAAAGAATCGAAGCTGCCTTCATTCCCTGACCAGCCGCAATCGCGCGGATTGGCCCGCCGTCAGCACGCGCTCCAAGGACGCTGCGTCGCCGTTGGCCACCGCGGTCCTTATCTGGGCGACGCTGCCTTCCAGCTCGGCGATCAGGGGCAGAATGTGCTTGGCGTTGGCGAGCAGTATGTCGCGCCAGACGGCTGGACTGGAAGCCGCGATGCGGGTGGTGTCGCGCAAGCTGGTGGTGGGGCTCGCTTCGCTGGTGGTGCTGTCAAGGAACCCCAGCGTCGGCAAAAGCGCCGCTCCGAGCGCGTAGGCTGCCACATGCGGCAGGTGGCTCTGCGCCGCCATCAGGCGATCGTGGGTGTCGGGATCGATGGTGACGGTCCGGCATCCGACGCCCTGCCAGAACGCCGACGCCGCCTCCAGGGCGGCCGGTTTGACGTTGCCAGGCGGGCAGAGAAAGCAAACCCTTCCGGCAAAGATCCCGGCATCGGAGGCTTCGACGCCGCAGAACTCGGCACCGGCCATGGGATGGCAGCCGACGAATTGACCGGACGGAAGGCAGGACTCTGCAGCCGCCACAAGATCGGCTTTCACACTGCCGACATCGACGACCGTGGCGTCCGACGGCAGGAGTGCGGCGAGCTCACGCAGAATGCCCTCCAGGCTGCGCACCGGGACCGCCAGCACCACCAAGCTCGCGTCGCGGACTGCTGCTGCCAGAGTGGCCGCGCAGGCGTCGAGGATACCCTTGCGCTGGCCGACCTGGCAGGCGGCAGGAGAAACGTCGTAACCCACGGCATGTCCGAGCAAGCCGGCCCGACGCGCGGCCAGCACGGCCGAACCGCCGATGTAGCCGACGCCGATCAGGGCCAGACGATGAAGGGAGGGTTGGGTTGACAAAGCCCGGTCAGACTAGCAGGTTGCACGGCGGCGGGAAACGTGGCCGCTGGAAACTACGACAGGAACAGTCTCTGCTCGCGAATGTAAGCGAGCACGCGCTGCGGGACGAGGTGGGCGACCGATTCGCCTCGGCCAAGCCGGGCACGCACCTCGGTGGAGCTGACAGTCGGCATTGCGAGCCCAGCGCCGCCCGCGAAACCGCCCCGTCCCACCACGATGCGCGGGACGTCGCGCAGCAGCTCGGCAGCACCGTACCACATGGGCAGCTCGGGCTCGATGTCGGCCCCAATCACCAGGTGAAATTGGTGGTCCGGGTGCTCGGCGCGCAGGGCTTTGAGCGTGACCAGGGTACGGCTTTCACCTCCCAGACGATCTTCGATATCGCTCACGCGTACCCGCGGTCCAAGCGCGGAGGCCGCCAGCTCGCACATGCGAAGGCGATGCGGAAACGGCGCCAGGACCTTGTCGAACGGATGCTTCGCGCAGGGGACCAGCCACAGCTCGTCGATGCCTGCCGTTTCCAGAACGTAAAGCGACACGAACTGATGGGCGATGTGCGGCGGATTGAAGCTGCCGCCGAAAATTGCCACCCGCATGGGGCAAAACATACAACAGCGACGGCGCTGGCCCCATTCAATAAATCAGGCAGGTCCGTCGCCGCCGGTGGAAGGCATCCTCGTCGGGCTGCCAGGTCCCGCGCAGGTCGGCGAGCGACCGGCCGGCTTCGATGCCCTGGCGGATCTCGTCGCCGCCGGTCAGCAAATCGATGGCCGGTTGGTCCGACACGAACTCGTATGCTTCGGTTCGCCAGCGGAAGGCGTCGCCGCACAGGCCCCGTAAGGCGCGCAGGATCGCGATCCCCGTCAGGTACGGGCGAAAAGTGCCGCGGTCCGTGACGTGGATTTGCACGCCGCCGCAGACCTGCCCGGCGAACTTGTGAAAGGTCGGCCGAAACGACAGCGGACGAAAGCGCACGCCGGGAAGCGCGTCTGCACAAAGCAGGTCGGCCAGCCGGTACCCATCCAGGAAGGGCGCGCCGAAGATCTCGAACGGCCGCGTGGTGCCCCTGCCCTCGGAGATGTTGGTTCCTTCCAAGAGACACATGCCGGGATACACCAGCGCCGTATCTAGCGTGGGCATGTTCGGCGACGGAAGCACCCAGGGCAATCCGGTTGCGTCGAAGAAGTCCTCGCGACGCCAGCCGCGCATGGGAACGACCTCTAGGTCGCAGTCCACCGGCCGCGCGAAGCGTTCGCCGCCCCAGGGAATACCCGCGCGAACCAGCCGCGCCACTTCGCCGATGGTCAGGCCATGGCGAACCGGAATCGCCCCGAGGCCGACGAAGGATTCCGCCCAGGGCGCGACGGTTCCACCTTCCACAGCGGCGCCGCCAATGGGATTCGGCCGGTCGAGCACCACCACCGGAATCCCGGCTTGCGCTGCCCGTTGCAGGGATAGCGCCATGGTCCAGATGAAGGTGTAGTAGCGACTGCCCACGTCTTGCAGATCGACCACCAACACATCGATCTCGGCCAAGGCTTCGGCCGTGGGCGAGAGCGACTCGAAGCGGTCGCCGTAGAGACTGGTCACCGCAGCGCCGGTGCGAAAGTCGCGCGTGGAATCCACACCGACCATGTCCTGCGCCTCGCCGCGGATGCCGTGCTCGGGCCCGAACAGCCGGGTGATGTTGATGGACGCGGCCGCCAGCGCGTCGACGACGTGAGCGAGCCGGGCGTCGACGCTGGCCGGGTGGCACAGAACCCCCACGCGGCGGCGGCGCAAGAGCGTCAGCCTTTCGCTCAGCAAGACGTCGAGACCGGTTTGGACCATCGTGGTCCAAGCCTAGAGCAAGCTCGGGTCAGGAGCTAGTTACGCGATCTTGACGGGCCGGAAGCCGAGCTGGCTGCCTTGGCTGGCGAGCAAGAACCGGACGACCTTGCACTCCCACTTCTGGCGCAGGCCGGCCTCGGTGAGGCTGAGCTTGGCCATGAAAGCGAGCACACTGATGCCTTCCGTGGGCTGTCCGAGCCGACTCAGGGCCGCTACATACTCGGCGTAGAGTCGCGGGTAGTAGGCGGCCTCGCCCTCTTCCGCGAGGGCCTGAACCGTGGATGCCGGCGCACTGCCGTCGCCGTCTTCGACGACCATCGCCTCGGCCTTCCACATCTGCTTGCCACCGTCTTCCTCTTCCTCGACCGCTTCTTCGTTCGGCTCCTCGCGACCGAGAAGGCGCGCCAGCATCACGTTCAGACTGTTCGACAGTCCCTCGAAATCCGCTCCGACCGGCTTGAAGGTGTAGTCGATATTGCCATTGATGACCTCCGCGACGCCGAGCTCGATTTGATCGAGGGGACGAATGAATCGACGCGACGTAAGCGTGGTAGCCCCGATGGCGACCAAAATGGCCACGATGCCGAGCCAGATGACCTTCATCCCGGCGGCGTGAACGTTGGCCATGCCTTCTGCCAGCGAAGCAAGCACCACGAATCCGCTGGTCTTATCGGCGAAGTTGCCCGGCATGGGCGCAACCACCGCCGCAAACTCGCGTCCGTCGATCTCCCAAATGTTCACCGGCGTCGGCGTTCCCTTCTGCAGGACCTGCTCGGCGATCTTGTTGCCGGAGAACAGGAGATTGGAAAGCGCCTGAGACTTGCTGACGTCTTCCTTCGCCTTGTCCTCGCTCGACACGAAGCTGGAGGCGTAGACCTTGCCCGCGTGAAAGAAACCTATGTCGGCATCCAACAACTCGTGGTCGGCCTGCGCCGTGGTTGCACTGACGACCCAGGCGAAGAGCAGGGCGCCGACAACGCTGTGGTCCGCCCTGGTAATCGGAGCCACGGCGACCTCGTGCACCCGGTTCTGCCAGGTCCAGACGTCTTTCACCGCACGCCCGCCCAGCGCTTGCGCGACCGCCGGAAACTGGGCGCGAAGGTCCATGCCCACGTCCGCGTTCGGGTTCAGGTCGCGAGCCACGATCTTGCCGGCCTCATCGAGGATCGCGACGATGTCCGCCTTGTGACCCTCTTGCTTCAGTTGTTGGTTAAGCGCCTCGCTGACCTCGAACGCCGCTTGCTGCCGCGCCGCCTCGGTCTTCTCGAAGACCGAAAGGGCGCTCGAGAGGTCAGGCCGGGCAGCCGGGAGCTTCTCGTGGGCGCGCGCGGCCGCCAGGTTGGCCAGCTTGAGCCCGTCGAGCTGGCTGATGTCGCGGTAAATCCGCTGCGCCCGCGCAACCCTCGATTCGACGTTCTGCTGGTTCGCTTCCCGGAGCGATGCCGTGATCCCGACGAAGGACGCGGCGGTGATCGCGGCCAGAATGACCGCAGCGACGAGACCGACTTTCATTCGGTGCATGTGTTTCCTCGCTCTTTTCGGAGTGGATGGGCCGCGATGCGTTTCCGAATTGAAACCGCGACGGAGCGCAAACGCGGCGGGAATTATCAGCATCAGGTCGGCGGCCCGTCAAGCGAGAGGCAAGGACATCGTCGGCCGGGCAACTACCGCCCGAGCGTAGAAACTTGACAGGTAAGGGTGTGTATCCTACATGTAGGAGTATGCATACATCATCATTTGCCACGGGAAAGCAGCCGAGCCACGACCGCCGTGCCGATCCCCGGCGCGAGATTGACGTCCTCATGAACCGGTTCCTCAATGGCTATCCTTACCTCAGCCGCGCGACCGACATCAGCCGTACCGGCATGCGCATCCACCCCATCAGTGGGGCCGGGGCTGCCAGTCGGTTCGTTGGTCTGCAATTCCAACTGCCGGGCTCGTTGGACGTGATCACGGCCTCCGGCGAGGTTGTTTCCTCGGCCAGCGACGAGGGCCCGGTCGGCGTGCGCTTCACCCGGATGCCGGCGATCTCGAAAGAGCGAATCGGACGGTACCTGTCGAGTCGCGGACTCGACTAGAACAGCCCAAGTCCCGGCCAAGCGGCCCTTGGCCCTGCTTTTCCAAGCGGTGCCATCTTCTATTGTTGGGCACGGAAAAGCGGTTTCGGTGCTTGAAAGACGTGCTAAAAGATGTGCCCGGCTTTGGCCGCTCAGTATTTTCGACCTAGTTTGACTTCGGCCCTTGACAGGTAGGCCCTGTCCTCGCTCATATCTTCACTCGTCCCCGCGGGGAGTTCCCCGGAGCAAGTCGACCCCTCACGCACGGAGATACTGCCTTGGATCAACCGAAGAAGCCTGGTCCTGGAAGAGACATCGCTGACCTGAAAGCCCGATTGGGTTTGGCTCGCGGACCTGCGCCCGGCCCGGCCCCAATGCCTGGGGCCCACCCCGTGCCCGGTCCAGTTGGTATGCCCGGGATTCCAGCTGTCCCGCCACCGCCGGCGGCGATTCCCAATCCGATGGCTCCCATTCCAAACCCCATGGCGCCGCCTCCCATGGCCGTGCCTCCACCTGCCCCACGTGCCGCGCCGGCGTTCGACGATCCCTTCGCCTCCATGCGTCCGCCCGAGGGCAAGCACTTCGATCTGCGCTCCACCGACGACGGAAGGCCGGCGATCAGCGTGGCGCAGAGGGGCGGCTTGGCCGGCAAGATCATCCTCATCATCGCGGTGCTCGTCGCGGCAGCGGTCGGCTTTGGCTTCGGCGCGTCCGCCGTCGGCCGCCGCATGTTCAACGCGGCCAACTTCGGCGCCAAGCGCGTGAAGACCGAGCTGGATGAAATTCAGAAGACCGTCACCCAGATCGGAAGCGCGGTTGCGATGAGCCAGCAGCGACTGGCGGCTGAGAAGAAGGATACCCTCTCCTACGACCCCAGGCTAATCACCGACCTGGAGATGGTGAAACTGGATCCGCGGCCTGACACCTCGCGTATCTTCAAGGTGAACTACTACCTGCTTGAGGATCTCGCGGTGGATCGTCTGATGAACTACTACTACGACTCGATCAACCTCTATGGCGAAGTCGAGCGCCACATCAAACGCACGAAGGCGGACAAGTCCACGCTTGAGGCGTTCGCCGAAAAAATGGTTGAAAAAGGCGGCGAAGGCTCGGGCAAGCCTCCCGTGAACTACGGCGTGGTGTTCTCGTCCAGCGGCAAGCTTGCCATCGCCAACATGGTCGAAATCGGCAAGCCGGTCTGCAAAGGCGGCAGCGAGACCTGCGCGGCGTCGGACTATGAAGGCTTCCAGATTCGATCCAACACCGGCGCGCCCTGGAGCCCGCGCAAAATCGGACCAAAGCCCGAAGGTGACAAGGTGGTTCCCATTGAGCGCACGCCGCTCTTCGACGCTGTTATGAGTGGCTCGCCCGACCAGGTCCGCATGGAGCAGTACAAGCAGCGCTACAACAGCATCCGGCAAATCTTGGCCCGCCTGGGCTCGACCAGGAAGGAACTGGGCGACGCCATCGACAAGGCAGCATCCCGTCCCGACCTGTTCACGTTCTAGCCAATCGGATCGGAATCAGTCAGACGGCGGCGAGAGCAATCTCGTCGCCGTTTTTGCGTCGGCGCTGACGCCTAATCCAGCCCCACCGCCGCCAGATCTTCTTCTGACATGCCGAAAAAGTGGCCGGTTTCGTGGAGCAGCGTAATTCGGATCTGCTGCGTCAGGTCGTCCGCATCCAGTGCCATGCGCTCCAGGTTCTTGCGGAAGAGCAGGATCTGGGTGACGTGCGGCGGGGCACCCATCAGCGACGCGTCCCCGTAGGCGGTTCCCGTGAACAGCCCTAAGAGGCGCGGGTCAAGCCCCTGCTCCACTTCGTCGCGCGCCGGAAGATCCACGATCAGGATGGGTACATTTTCGATCAGGCGGCGCGCCTTGTCGGGCAGCTCCTTCAGCGCCCGCTCCGCGACCTCAGCCATTTCCTGCTCGCTCATGTGCGGCTGGTCGAGCGGCGACTGCGCATCGAGCGCCAACACGTGCAGCCACGCCTCACGCTTTGCATTCTCGTCGCCGCGGGCCTCCGCGCACAGTCCAAGGCCGTAGTGGGCCTCTTCGTTGTCCCGATCCGCCTCGGCCACGGCGCGAAAACGTCGCTCGGCCTCGGCGGTGGCCTCGGCTTCCAAGAACAAATAGGAGAGATCAAGCGTGGTCTCGGTGGAAAACTGGGCTTCCTCGAAGGGCGGCAGCTCCGACAGGGTGTCGCGTGCCGCCCTGGTCTTGCCTGTCTGAATCTCGAGTCCCGCCTTGAGCATGACCGCGTCGATGAACTCGTCCTCGTCCTCGGCAAGGTCGAGCGCGCGGGCGGCATGTTCGAGGGCATCGACGGGCCGATCGAGATCCTGCGCGAGGATTTCCGCCATCCACATCTCCGGAGCACCCCAGTCGTCCGCAATGGCGGCTGCACCCTCGATCACCTCCAGCGCGCGGGCGGGCTCCCCCAAGCCGCGGCAGCTCGCGCCCAGCAGAAGCAGCGCCTCGGGGTTCTCGGGATCGCTACTCAATTCTCGCTCGGCGATCACCCTCGCCTGCTCAAACTCGCCGTCCTCGAAGCTGCACCAGCCCTTCTCCAGGGCAGGATTCTCGTCGTTCAAATCACTTTGCTCCGTGCGATTTCCACTGCCTCAGCGATCATCTTGTCGTGCTGTTCCGGCTTCGCCCAGCGCTCCCGCCCTGACAGCGGCAGGAGGTGAATGGGATCAAAGTAGCAAAAGAACTCTCCGGGATGCACCACCGGGGAGACGAACACGCTGATGCCAGTGGTCGGGTCGTAGTGCTCATAGGAATGGACGCCCCGCTTGCCGCCGCCGGGCGTGTCGACGACGAAGGTCGGCATGTTGAAGCCGCCCACCAGGCCGCGGATCTGCTTCTCGATGTGCGCGCCGGTGGCGACGGTGGTGCGCAGGTCCTCGACGCCCTTCACCATGTCGTGGACGTAGACGTAGTACGGGTGGATGTTCAAATAGGACAGGCGCTTGATGAGCATGCCCATGGTGGCGACGGAATCGTTCACGCCGCGCATGAGCACGGTCTGGTTACGCACCATAATGCCCCGTTCGCACAGCCTGTTGGCCGCAGCCTCGGTGATCCAGGTGATCTCGTTCGGGTGATTGAAGTGGGTGTGAATCATCACGTCCACGTGGCCCTTGCGGCCCTTCTCGACGATGCGGGTGACTGCGTCCATCCAGGCGTCGTCGGAAAGGAACTTCTGCGGCATCACCGCCGGCCCCTTGGTGGCGAACCGGATGCGGCGAACGTGCGGTATGGCCAAGAACGCTTCGCCCAAGAAAGTGACCTGATCAGCCCGGAGCTGGGATGCATCCCCGCCGGAAATCAGGACATCCTCCACCTCGGGCCGCGACCCGACGTAGGCGATAGCCGCGCGCCAACGGTCGGTGTCGACGCTGAATTGCAGCTTGTGCACCTCCTCGGTGTCGAGGCCGACCGCGTAGCTGCGGGTGCAGAAGCGGCAGTAAACCGGGCAGGTGGCTATGGGCAGGAACAAGACCTTATCCGGGTAACGGTGCGACAGCCCCGGCACCGGCATGTCGTGTCGCTCATGCAGCGGGTCCAGGTCGACCTTGGGATGGTCCGGTAGCCGACGCGACAAGAGCGGGATGAACTGAATCCGGATGGGATCCTGGTAGGGATTGTTCCAATCGATGAGCGAGAGCAAGTACGGCGACACGCGCACCGGCATGGGTGCGTGGTGAAAGCCGTTCTCGGCGTCGCGAATGAATTCGGGCGACACCAACCCCTCCAGCGCCGCGAGTAGCTTGGGAATGTTGGTGATCGAGTTCTTGGCTTGCCACTGGTGATTCAGAAACTCGTCTTGCGAGACCTTGGAATAGGCGTGCAGGCGCTGCCAGAAAGGACCGCTCGTCAGATCGCGATGTGCCAGAGCCTCGGCCGTCACCGGCGGTTTGTGGGCCGGCGCAAGGATAGGCGCATGGGACTGTGTGGATCCCAGCTCCTGGGATTCTGTTCTCATGGACGCTTCGAGCATGACGTTTCTTGTTCTGTCACAAGAACGAAAACATGTCGCCCAAATTTCGCTTGCCGCGGGCGACCATGTCTTCTTGTCATCGCCTCGGCGCCGGCCGCGGCCGAGGCGGTGGCGGCGTCGCGGTGGCCCCATCTTCAGGCCACGCATGCCGCGGATAGCGACGTGCGAGCTCGCGCCTGATGGCCGGATAGTGTTTTTGCCAGAAACCACCGAGGTCGTTCGTGACCTGGACCGCGCGCTGGTTGGGCGCAAGAAGATGCAGCGTCAAAGGAACCCGGCCGCGACAGATGGCCGGGCTCGACCTCATGCCGAAGAAATCCTGCAGGCGCGATTCGATCCATGGCGGCTTACCCGATTCGTACTTGACGGTCACCTGTCGGCCAGCGCCGAGCGGAATCCGGTCAGGCGTGTCGCCGCGCAGATGGCCGACCACCGCGGGCGGTAGCCTTCCGCGCAAACGCTCTTCCATCGGTACCGCCCGAAGCTCCGCCATGCTGGTGAGTCCATCGCACGCCGCGAGCACGAGGCTGCGCACCTGGCCTTCCTGCAAAGTGGGCACGTCCAGCTCAGGGAACGCTGCCCGAAGAACTTCAAGCTTCACTTGAAGTATGGCTAGCGTTTCGCTGTCCGCCATAGCCATTCCGGCAGACAGCGCGGCCTCGGCGAGGAGCCGGCTGGCCTCGGCGGAAGGTCCCGCCGGACGACGGGTTTCGTCGAGGATGAGCGCGCCGTAGGCGAGCCGGCCCACGACCTCCACACGCTCGCGCTCGCCGTTCCATTCGGTCGCTTCACTCTCGCAAAGCCCCGCGGACAGAAGGTCGAGCAGCCAGTCGGCCTGGATGGCCACCGCCAGGCGCACCGACAGGTTCGATCCTCCCGGCCGCGCCGTCCCCCCGGAACGTTCTTCGGCATCCACCGCCACCAGCAGGTCGGCCGCCGGCAGCGGCCCAACCTCCGCGGCGCCGCCAGCGGACAGAACCGCCTGGTTTGCCCCGGGGCTGCGCCGCCGCATCACCCGATCCGGGAAGGCAGTGAGTGCCGCCATGGCCAAGGCCGCATCGACCGCATCCGGCGTGCTGGGCTTCGCGATCGGTCGTCCGGCCGCTCGCCCGTCGAGCGCACTTGCGTATTGCCGGCGCGCACGTTCGGCGGCCATGACCGCGTGGTGGTCCACACCGAGGGCGCGCAGTCGCCCCTGGTCAAAGTTGGCAGCCCGCGCCTGGCCAAAGCGGTCGAGTCGCTCGAGCAGATCGCCGCCTTCGCGGGCCGGTCCAGATCGATGAGCCTCGCCAAAGCGAGCGCGGGCACTATCGCTGATGTCTCCCTCGGAGAGAATGGCGGCCAAAGCCGCCGCTTCCCGCCCCACCCCGCGACGCTCGCCTTCCAGCAACAGTCGAGCCAGCCGCGGATGGGCGGGAAACCGCAACATCTCGCGGCCCGTGGCCGTCAGGTGCCCCTTGGCATCGATGGCGTCGAGCTTCCCAAGCAGGGTGGTCGCGGCCTCCAGGGACGCAGCACTCGGCGCCTCGAACCAGTCGAATCGGCTCGGTTGGTTGACACCCAAAGCGGCCAGGGTCAGCACCGCCTCGCAAAGGTCGAGGCGGCCAATCCCGGGAATTTCGTAGGGCCGTCGCGAATCGAAGTCGTGGCGCGGGTAGAGGCGGATCGCGCGCCCCGGTCGGGTTCGCCCGGCGCGCCCGGCACGCTGAATCGCCGACGCCTGACTGATTTTTCCCACCGCGAGCCTGGGCAGCCCATTCCACGGCGAATACGACGCGATCCTGGCCAAACCGGAATCAACCACCGCGACCACGCCGTCGATGGTCACCGAAGTCTCGGCAACGTTGGTGGAGAGGATTACCTTGAGCCGTGCAGCTGGGCTGACCGCCCGTCGCTGCTCGGCGGGTGACAACTCGCCGTGCAGAGGAACCAGGAGCACGTCTTTGTCCCTGCCCCAGGCTGCCAGGGCATCGCTCGCCCGGCGGATCTCACCCGCGCCGGGCAAGAACACCAAGGCATCGCCGTCGCATCCTTCTTGATGGAGGCGCCGCACCGCCGACGCAACGCGATCTGCCAGCGGCCGACTATCCGCTGCCTCGGTGTATTCCAGCGACACTGGAAAAGCTCGCCCTTCGCTGCGAATGCCCGGGCAATCCCCCAAGTATCCGCGTACCGGCGCGCTTTCTAGGGTCGCGGACATGACGACCACGCGTAGCTCTGGCCTTTCGTGTCGCTGCAGCCGTGCAAGAAGCGCCAGGGCGAGGTCCGTCGCCAGGTGGCGTTCGTGAAACTCATCGAGGACGACCACTGAAACGCCCTCGAGCAGCGGATCCACGAGCAACCTGCGCAGGAGGATCCCTTCCGTCATAAAGCGAATTCGTGTCCCGGGCCCGCCCACGGCCTCGAAACGAACCGTGTAGCCCACGGTCTGGCCCACTTCCTCGCCCAGCTCCTCGGCCACGCGCGCGGCTGCCATGCGTGCCGGCAGCCGCCTCGGTTGCAGGACGATGATCTCGCCGTCGGCAAACGCCCGATCGAGAAGAGCCGGAGGAACCCGCGTCGTCTTCCCAGCGCCGGGTGGAGCCTCAATAACCAGGCTCGACGAACTCGCCAGAGTCTCTAGCACCTCCGCCAGCAGCGGATCGATCGGAAGTGGTTTTCGCGACACGGTTCGCGTCAGGGGAAGAACTGCGCGCCCTGGCCGCGCTGCAGGTCGAAATCGAAGCGTCCGGTGGTCGGATCGCCGCCCAGCGTCCCGCCGATCTGCGACGCCGGCCGCGGGAGAATGTCCTCCGCCGCTTTGACGACGCCGTCGTCGATGAGGGTCACGAAGAACGTGGTCGCGTAGATCCGCTCGCCAAACTCCACGCGGAACTTACCCCCGATGGGGGCGCGCTCGGCGGGCACCTTGTCCGTCTGGGACGCCGCGCCGAACTCCTGAAAATCGACCCACGAGCTCCAAGTGCCGTCCGTGACAACCGGTGGCGTGTAGGTCGCGTAGGATGGCGGCACCGGCGCCGAGATGGCGTCTGCGACGAGGTTCGAGGTGACCGCCTTGGCGATACTGGTGGGACAGGTGGCCTTCAGGGTCAGGGAAGTGTGAATGCTGCTGTCAAATTGCATCCGCATCCGGCCCGGCCCGTTGTCGGACGCTCGGTAGCATTGACTTTCGTCCCAGTCGTTCGCGCCGGTCGTGGGATCCACGCGCCCTCGAACGCAGCGGGCGACTTCATAGGAGCTGACCACGTCAAAGGTTAGGATGTCGTTTTGTTCGATCTGCTTTCCCGAGCTTTGCAAGCGAATGATGAGCCGGTTGCTCATAATCTCGGATCCCGAGCTGATCTCGCGCAAGTCGTCGATGGGCTCGCCCGCGAAGAAGCTCGGCCTCAAGTCGTAAGGCGCGGGCGTATCCGGGGTGCCGCAGACGTCGGCGGAGCAGTAGTCGCCGGTGTCCTTCGAGCAGCCGTAGGCGTAGATGAGCCCGCTGGCGGCGCCAACGCCCTTGCCGGCCGAGCAGGCGATTGGCAGGGCCAGAACGGCCAGAGCTAGCAACGAGGGTCTCATGACAGTCTCTTCAACTTGATGGGCGTTCCTGCTTTTGCCTGGGTCAGCGATGCGGCCGACGCCTCGCGAACCGCGACTTCGGCCTGACCGCTGCTGCCAGCATAGAGGACCCAACCGCCCCGGTCCACGTCGGAAAACGTCCGCCCGGCCCGAAGCTCGAATTGGCGGTTCTGACAACGCAGTTCCCACTGTCCGCCGATTTTCGCGCTTGGATCGGCTGCGAACGACGTGATGAGGTTGCCGAAGTGATCGACGTGTAGCACCTCGCCGTCGCCGCCGTCGCCTAGCGCCCCTGCGGCCGGCATCGACAGTTGGGTCATCGCCGGAAGCGGGGCGCCAGCCTCCTCGATGTCGTAGCCGGCGGCAAGCTGTCCCGCGGTCGAGGCGAAGACATCGCGGCCGTGGAAGGTGGGGCTCGAAGGCTCGCGACGGAAGAGAGGGTTGTCGATACGAAACACGCGCCTCGGCCCGTGGGCCGCGAGTGACAGTAGCCCATTGTCCGGGCCAACTAAGAAGCACCCCGCGGCCTCGACGGCGATCGCGTGTCGCGCGCTTCCGACTCCAGGATCGACCACCGCCACGTGGATCGACCCGGCAGGAAAATATGGCGCCGCAGCAGCCAGCGCCAGCGCGCCCGCCCGAACGTCGTGCGGCGCCACATCGTGCGTGATGTCCACCAGCACCGCACGGGGCGCCAGGGACAACACAACCCCTTTCATGGCGCCCACATAGGCGTCCGAAACGCCGAAGTCGGTGGTGAAGGTCACGACGGACATTTCCGCAAGTCTACCCCACCTCTCGCACATGCTGGAGAAACCGATCAGCGCGCTCCATCACTGTCGGAAACGCGTACAGTCAAGTTTCCCGCTTTTCCACCGATGAAATTTGAGCGAAGAGCCGAGTCAGTCTACCGTTGCTTTCGGCGGAGGCGGGCTGGGCCAGTCGAACCACGGTGGAGAGTCATGACAAAATCGGATCTAGTCGAGCAAGTCGCTGAACTCAGGAACATTCCGAAGGGGCGAGCGGAGGCTGTGGTGAATATGGTCTTCGAGGCCATCGAGGAGGCTCTCAAGCGCAACGAGCGAATCGAAGTTCGCGGTCTCGGCAGTTTCGAGATGCGCCGCTACGGTGCATACAAGGGTCGCAATCCGCGCACCGGTGATTCGGTCGCGGTCAAGCCGAAGCGCTTGCCCTTTTTCAAGGTCGGCAAAGAGCTCAAGGACCTGATCAACTCGAAGCTGCGGCGGACGCAGGAAATGCCGGCGGTCGCGGCCGAAGAGCCTAATCCAGCGCCGCTGACGGAGTCGCACTCGGCAACCTCGAGGTCCTAGTTTTTTCGGCTCGCGCAGGCTAACTCCAGATACCCGGAATCGCGGTGCCGCAGTATTCGCAGTGGCCGTTCTTGATGTGCAGGCCGAGCAACTCGAAGCCCCGCCGCGCGACAACCGACTTGTTGCAGTGGGGACAGAACGTATCTTCGCCGGCCAAGCCCGGCACGTTGCCGGTGTAGACGAAGTGCAGCCCTTCCGCCATGCCGATTTCGCGGCAGCGGACCAGCGTTTCGTTGGGCGTGGGGGCGACGTTCTTCATCTGGTATTCCGGGTGAAAGCGCGTGAAGTGAAGTGGCACGTCGGCGCCCAGGTGCTGCTTCACCCAGCGGCACATGGTGCGAATCTCGGGCTCGCTGTCGTTCTGCCCGGGGACGCAAAGGTGGACCAATTCCAGCCAAACGCCGCTCTTGCGAATCACCTCGATGGTGTCCAGCACGGGCTGAAGCTTCCCTTTACACATCCTGCGGTAGTAGTCCTCGGTGAAGCCCTTCAGGTCGACCTTCACTGCGTCGAGGAACTTGAGCGCCTCTTTCATCGGTAGGGCTTCGCCCGAGCCGCCCGTAACCATGGTGCTGCGAACCCCGGCCTTGCGCGCAGCCGTCGCGGTGTCGATGCAGTATTCAAGGAAGACGATAGGCTCCGAGTACGTAAACGTCACGCAGGCGTCGTAGTCCTTGGCCATGCGCACGACTTCGTCGGGCGGCATGAACTGGAAGTCCACGTCCTCCGGCTTGGACTGCGAGATGTCCCAATTCTGGCAGCACTTGCATTCCAGGTTGCAGCCGGCGGTGGCGATGGAAAAGGCGCGAGTACCGGGAAGAAAGTGAAACAGCGGCTTCTTCTCGATGGGATCAACATGCATGGCGCACGGCTGACCCCACACCAGCGAAAAGTATTCGCCGTCGCGGTTTTCGCGAACGCCGCAGAAGCCCCGTTCCCGATCCTCTACCTTGCAATGCTTCGGGCAGAGTCCGCACTCGACGGCTTTCTGCGGCAGTTTCTTCCAAAAGCGCGCGGGGAAGGCCCGGGGCGTGGTATTGGCGAGCGCAGACCGGGGGAGCAACAGCACCCCAGTTGCGCCACCGGCCGCCAACGCGCAGCCGGCGCCGCCGCAGGAAATGAAGAAATCGCGCCGAGAAATCATGGCTAGACCTCGATCTCGACGACCTCGATGCCCGCGCGATCGGACACGCCCAGGCCGAGCTTGCCCGCAGTGGTCAAATACGTCGGGGCTAGGTCGACTTGCGCGAGCGGCGGCAGGTCCCGCTTCCTGCGCAGTCCTTCAAGGATCTCCAACCCCACGGTGTCCACCGCGACCAAATCGGTTGCAAACAGCAGCGCATTGGCGACCTCCCCCATGCCGGGCTGGTAGCTGGGGCCGTTGTGCACCACCGGTCGAAGCGCATCCATGATCACCAGCCGCTGCTTGTCGCGAATCGCCGGAACCGCATTCACTTCGGCCACGTAGGGATCGCAATTGTCGATGTGCATCTTGTTGGGGTTGTGAATGCAGCCGAAATTGTTCTTGAGGGCACCTGTCATTCCCGCCAGCATGTGTTGCTTGAGCACCGGAAGATTCAGCACGGCGTCCACCTGGGAGGTCAGAACTCTCGATAGCCGCGAAGCCGACGACGGCATCTGCACCAGATCGTCTTCGTGTCCGGCGTCGTCGTTTCCCACGATGCGGTAGCCGCCGGCGCGCGACCGGTCGACGAAGCCCGACGCCGTCAAATCCCTGGTGAAGCGGTCAAAGGCGACCTGCCGCCGCCCTTCGATGCCGACCTTGGTCAGCATTGCCGACAGGACATCGACCAGCTCGACGTGGGTTGCGGCGTTGCGGCCGGCGAGACCGTTGATCTTGAATCCCACCCGCGTATCACCGGAAAAATAGCGCGACAGAGCCGCGATGGTGTCCTTCTCTCCCGAAAGCGCAACCAGCCCTGCGTCGACCATGGCCCGTACGGCGCCTGCGTCGGCATCGTAGTCGTGGACGAGGACTTTCTTGTTCCGCACAACCACGACCCTGGGCTTGCCCGGCTTCGCCCGCACGGCCTCGGTCTTGGTGACGACGGTGCTGAGCCGAACGTCGTCTCGGCCCGCGCGCGCGCCGCCGCAGGAGGACCCGCAACCCGCGGTCGCAAGTGCCGCGCCGACAAGTCCGTGCAGGAACCGTCGCCGATCGTGCTCGTCCGAGGCCACGGCCGGAGTATAGCGCCGGTTTGGGCTACCGGTGCTCGTCCTCGCCAAAAACGATGGCTTCGTAGACCTGAAATTCCGCGCGTTTCCATGCGTTGGCGTCAAGCCCGGCTTTTACCGCCAAGTGGCGCAGCGTGGTCTCGCGATCCCAGCCCTGCTCGGGCGCGACCTGCGGCAGGAAAGTGGCGCGATTCCACCCGACGCTGAGGATGATCCCGTGTTTCCCGATGACGATTTCGTCGGCGCTCTTCACCGGCTGCGGCGGCGTCAACACCGATACCTCGATGGTGATGAAGGGCAATTCGGCAAGGTTGACCGTATGAGGAAATCGCGTGTCCTCCAGCGCTGCGCTGGCGGCCCGCATTGCGACCGTGTTGTACACCGAATCGACCGGATCGATGGTGCCGATGCAGCCGCGCAGGTCGTCGCCGCGCCCGGTGCAGCGTCCGTCGTCACCCATCTTGCATTTCAGGGTCACGAACGCGCCGGCCTTGCGTTCCAGCGAGGCGGTAACTGGAATCGTCTTCTTCACCTCCGGATCGAATGCGCCCTTGCGCACCGACGCTTCAAGCGAAGCGCGCGCCAGCCGCAACAGGGTTGCCCGTTCTTGGTCATCGAGTGGAAACATTTTTTCTCCCCCTGCCCTCGCCGCCTCGATCTTCGAGGACTCGGGCCATTGGCCGGTGAACACGACATCCACGTAGGTCACGCTGCTTGACCAATCTCCGGTGACGTCGCCGGACGTGTAGCGACTCACCACCTGGCCGCGAACGCCTTTGAATCGGCTTAGCAATTCCAGCAACAGAGCAATCGGGTGCAACCCGCAGATGGTGGTTCCAGTCCTTTCGGCGTGGGCGAGCAGTCCCTTGCGAGCGAGCTTCAGGATCTGGTCGACCGACCCATCGTCGACCGCGGCCAGGCGCTGTTGGATGGTGCCTTTCCCGTCTGGCACCTCGTAGCCGTAGTTCTCGCCCCGATGGGTGAAGTCGCTGGACGCGACGACGAGCGTTTGCTTATCGACGATCTCAGCCAACGCCGATGCGAGCGCTAAATAGTCCACGTCGCGCATCTCGCCGACTAGAATCGGCACCAAAGAGAAACTCCCCAGCGCTCGCTGAAGCAACGGAAGCTGCATTTCCAGGGAATGCTCTTCGTGCTCGGCCTCGGGCACCGAGTCGACCACCGGGCTTCGACGCAATCGCGCGACCGCGGCGGTGTCGAGGGGGATCAGGCCGAGCGGTGTCTCAAAGTGGGTAACGTCGGCGATGGACGCGCCTCGAAACGGGAAGTGGTGCGAGATCGCCAGCACCACGACCCGGCGAATATCTCGCCCGCGCAGGAGGCCGTATCCGGTCGCCGCCGCCTTGCCCGAGAATCGGTAGCCCGCGTGGGGCGAAATCAGCGCGATGATGTTTCCGTCGACCCGCGGGCCCTGGGCATCGGCCAACATCTTGTCAACGTAGGCGGCCAGCCGCTGCGGATCATCCGGATACCACGAGCCCGCCACTTGGGCGCGCCGGATGCGCTTGGTGTCCGGCACTTGAGCGGTCGCCGTAGCCGAGCCTGGCGCCGGAGCCAGCTTCGCGGCCGTGGTCTCGGCGTGCCCGCGTGACTCCTTGGTACAAGCCCCACCTAGAAAGGCGAGCAACAAGACAACCGGCTTCGCGCGGCGAGCAACCATGGGCGGATGCTTGCGCCGTGGAAGCCGGCTGTCAACGGTCGTCAGCTGCAGGTTGCCCGGGCCGCTGAGATCGAGTCGATAGGTTCCGTAGTAACCGTCAAGGTTCCAGGCCTCAAGCGTGTTTTGCGTCTGCTGCGTGTAGTTGCAGTTGGGAGTTCAGCTTTCCGCGTGCGGGGTTGCCTTGGATCCCAACGGCTGCATGCGCTTGCGCGACGCCGCCGACTGACGATAGGCTTCCAGGGCGGCCGGGAACGGCTGCAGGGCGCGCTCGAAGATGCCCAGGCTGTAGGCGATGGCCATGCCGTAGTTGGTGATGGGGACGCCGGCTTTGTTGCAAGCGAAGATGCGCGACAGAACCTCGCGGCGGTTGAGCATGCACGACCCGCAGTGGATGACCAGCTTGAACTCCTCCGGTTTGTCGAGGAAGTCGCGCCCTTGTACCTGCTGCACGCTGAGCGGACCGCCCACGTACTGTCCCAGCCAGCGCGGGATCTTGACCCGACCGATGTCCTCCCCAATCGGGTGGTGCGAGCAGGCTTCGGCCATGGCGATGCGGTCGCCGGGCTTGAGGCTGTCAATGGCCAGCGCCCCGCTGGCGAACTGAAGCAGGTCGCCCTTTTGCCGCGCGAACAGAATGGAAAACGACGTCATCGGCACGTCGGGCGGGGTGTCGGCGGCGACCTTCAAGAAGGCCTGCGAATCGGTGACCACCAGCGCGGGCTTGCGCTTCAGTCGATCCAGGGCGTCGCGCAGCTCGCGTTCCTTGACGACCAGGGCATAGGCGTCGTGGTCTAGCAGATCGCGAATCGCCTGCGACTGTGGGAGAATCAACCGACCCTTGGGCGCCTCTTTGTCGACGGGAACCACAAGAACGGCCAGCTCGCCGGGCGGCACCAGATCGGAGAGGATGGTCGGCGAATTGAGAAAATCATCGGGCGCCAGGTCGACCAGCGCCTCGCGAACCTCGGCGATCCCGTCGCCGCGCGCGGCACTCGCAATGACCGGCTTGAGCCCCCGGCTGGCCAAACGATCCAGCGTGGCGTCCGTGGGCTTGGCCAGATCGGCCTTGTTCAGGACTGGCAGGACCGGGACCTTCCGCTGCTCAAACGCATCGAGCAGCGCAATTTCCAGGCTGCCCAGGCCTTCCTCAGCGAGCACGAGGATCGCCAGCTCGGTTCGATCGATCACTTTCCGCGTGCGTTCCACTCGCTGCGCGCCCAGCGCGCCCACGTCGTCGATGCCGGCGGTGTCGATGAACAGCACCGGCCCGAGCGGCAGCATCTCCATCGGCTTCTCCACCGGGTCGGTCGTGGTGCCGGGCTCGGGTGAGACGATCGATACCTGTTGCCGGGTCAGGGCGTTGAGCAGCGACGACTTCCCGACATTGCGCCGGCCGAAGATTCCGATGTGCAAACGTACTCCGCGTGGTGCCGCGTTCATTGTGACTCCTTGGGGTGATGGCCGAGCTGGTTGACCCGGCCGGGAGAGGTCAAGTGGTCGTATTCGTCCGCAGAAAGCAGGCCGCGCCGGACCACCAGCTCGCGCAGGCTGCCTTCCCCGGCCGCGACGGCACGGGCGAGATCGTTGCTGGCGGCGTGCCCGATGGGCTCGACCAGGGCGGTCAGCGCCGCAGTCCCGTCGTGTACGTGTGCGTGGCACTGCTCGAGGTTGGCGGTAATGCCCTTCACGCACTCGCGCGCGAAAATCGTCGCTCCGGCGGTGAGCAGGCGGAGGCTGCCCAGCAGTGCATCCGCAATCAGCGGCAAGAAGGGATTCAGCTCCAGCGAGCCCGCCGACGCCGCGAGGCTGATGGCGAGGTCGTTCGCCATGACCTGCATCGCGGCCTGGGTCACGGCCTCGGGCACGACGGGATTGACCTTGCCAGGCATGATGGACGATCCGGCCTGGCGGGGCGGTAGCGAGATCTCGAAAAGCCCGGCGCTCGGCCCTGACGAAAGCAACCGCAGATCCGACGACACCTTCCATAGGCTGCTGGCGCAGGCCTTGAGAATCCCGCTCACCTCGACGAACGCGTCGGCGTTCTGCGTGGCTTCGACCAAATTTTCCGCCCGCGCCAGCCCGAAACCTGTCAATTCCCTCAGCACGTCGACCACCTGGAAAATGTAGGCCCGCGGCGCGCCCAAGCCGGTGCCGATGGCGGTGCCGCCCAGGTTCACCACGCGCAAGCGCTCCTCACACTTGTAGATGCGCCAGCGGTCACGCGTGAAGGCTTCCGCGTAGGCGCCCATCTCGCGGCCCAGGGTGGTCAAAACGGCGTCCTGCATCTCGGTGCGGCCGACTTTGACCACGTCGGCCAGCTCGCGCTCCTTGACCTGAAATGCCTCCTGCAGCTCGACCACCGCCTTCTCCAGGCCGCGCAGGCCGGCGATGGCCGCCACCTTGAGCGCCGTCGGGTAGGTGTCGTTGGTCGACTGGTGCATGTTCACGTGGTCGAGCGGGTCGATGACCTCGTACTCGCCGTGCCGCCGGCCCAGCAGCGCCAAGGCGCGGTTGGCCAGGACCTCATTCACGTTCATGTTGAGCGACGTCCCCGCCCCGCCCTGAAGAGCATCCACCATCACGTGCTGGTCGAGCTTGCCGTCGGCCATCTCCGCCGCGGCGCTCTCGATGGCCTGGGCGGACGCCTCTGGAAGATGCCCGAGCTCGCGGTTGGTCCGGGCGCAAGCCTGCTTGACCAAGCCATACGCGCGGATCAGGCCCGACGGAACGGTTCGGCCGGCCAGCGGGAAGTTCTCGACCGCGCGCAGGGTATGAATGCCCCACATCGCGCCGGCCGGCACCTCGCGCTCGCCGAGCAGGTCTCGTTCCTTTCGGGTGGAATCGCCCATGGCACAACCCTACCTTGTCTTCACCGTCGATCAAGGCATTGAACTTCCTTGCCATCGGAGCTAGGCCTGCCCGAATGAAAAAGTACGTCTGTTCCTCCTGCGATTACGAATACGATCCGACGTTCGGCGACCCGGAGCACGGCATCCCGCCCGGCACCGCGTTCGAGGACATTCCCGACGACTGGCGCTGCCCGGTCTGTGGTATCTCCAAGGACGCATTCATCCCGATGGATTGATGCGGCAGGAATCACCGCGATCCCAAGGAGCAAACCATGGCACCACGACAGATCAGATCAGGCGTCTACTCGGTCGGAGCAATCGACTGGGATCGCAGGCTATTCGATTCGCTGATCCCCCTGCCGCTTGGAACCAGCTACAACGCGTACCTGGTGCGCGGCGAAGGCAAGACCGCTCTGGTTGACACGGTCGAGCCGGCGCTGGCCAAGGACCTGTTTGGCAACCTTGACGAGCTTGGGGTGAAGAAGCTCGACTACGTGGTCTGCCATCACGCCGAGCAAGACCACTCTGGCAGCATTCCAGCCGTGCTCGAGCGATACCCCGGGGCTCGCTTGGTCACCAATCAGAAATGCCTCGACCTACTGGCCAGCCACCTGCGCGTCACGCCCGGCGTGTGCGACGTCATCACCGACGGCGCCGTGCTCGATTTGGGCGGGCGCAGCTTGCAGTTCATGTTCGCGCCCTGGGTGCATTGGCCCGAGACCATGTTCAGCTTCCTGCGCGAGGACAAGATCCTCTTCACCTGCGACTTCTTCGGGTCGCATTTTGCCACCGGCACGCTCTACGCCGACGACGAGCACCATGTGTACCTGTCCGCCAAGCGCTATTACGCCGAGATCATGATGCCATTCCGGCAGAAATATCCGACCTATCTGCAGAAGATCGAAGCGCTGGCGCCTGAAATCATCGCGCCCAGCCACAGGCCCATCTACCGCCGGCCTGAGTTCATCCTGGACGCCTACAAGGACTGGACCTCGGACAAGGTGAAGAACGAAGCCCTGATCGCCTACGTCTCGATGCACGGAAGCACCAAGATGATGGTCGACCGTCTGGTTGACCGCCTGGTCGCGTCCGGGGTCAACGTTAAGCAGTTCGACCTAGCCACCATCGACATCGGAGAGCTGGCCATGGCGCTGGTCGATGCTGCGACCTTGGTGCTAGCGACACCGACCGTGCTGGGTGGACCGCACCCGGCCGCGGTATACGCGGCGTACTTGGCGGGAGCCATCAAGCCCAAGCTGCGACATGCGGTCATCATCGGCTCGCAGGCGTGGGGCGGAAAGACGGTCGAAACGCTCAAGGGACTGTTGGCCGGGCTGAAGGTCGAGATGTTCGATCCGATCATGACCAAAGGCCTGCCCACGCCCGAAGACCTGGCCGGGGTGGATAGGCTGGCGCAAACCGTTCACGAGCGGCACGCGGCGCTCGGGTAGCGGTTCTTCACAGGTCGCCTTGACAAAGCCGGATCCGCTTTTCAAATTAGGATAGAATTAGTCGGGTTTGAGAGACGGTCCAACATACAGACGGTCCAACATGGCGATCACACAGAAGAGCAAGTACGCACTGCGCGCAATTCTGGAGTTGTCCGTGCGCTTCGGTCAGGGCCCAATTTCCATTGGGGAAATCGCCAAAGCCCAGGGGATACCGGCACGCTTCCTCGAAGCGATCTTGGCGCAACTCAAGCGTGCCAACCTGGTTGAGTCTCGACGCGGCAACGAGGGCGGCTATGTGCTGGCGCGGCCCCCGGAGCGAGTTACGGTGGGCGACGTCCTGCGCGTGGTTCAGGGCGCGCTGGCCGATCCCGAGGTTGGAGCGGCAGACAACGGCAACGGCAACGGCTCCCGCGCCTCGCATTCCGTGTTCGCACCCATCTGGGAAGCCGCGGTTCGCTCGTCCAGCTCGGTCTACGACGCCGCCAGCTTCCACGTGCTGGTCGACCGGTACCGCACGGCGCTCGGCAACCACGCGGCGGACTATTCGATCTGAAATTCCCCGCGCGGGACTTGCGCGGAGCCGCCCGGTTGTGACCTGATAGGGTCGATGACCCGCGGGGAAACTCAAGCAAGGCCCCAAACCAGGACCGACGATGGCCCGGACGCGCTCGGTTCGGTGGGCTGGACGTGTGCAAAGACCATCAGGCTGGTCTCCGCCGATGCACCCATGGAGCTGGAGCTGGGTGGTCGGATCGGCCCGGTGGACGTCGAATACGAAACCTACGGTACGCTGTCGCCTCGCAAGGACAACGTGGTGTTCGTCGCACACGCTCTGTCGGGCGATGCGCACGTGGCCGGCTGGGACGAGGAAACCGAGCGCAACGGCCGGGCCTGGCGCAAGCGCAAGCCGGGATGGTGGGACGCCATCGTCGGGCCCGGCAAGGCCATCGACACCCATCGCTACTTCGTGATTTGCCCGAACGTGCTTGGCAGTTGCTACGGCACGACCGGGCCGTCGTCCACGGACCCCGCGACAGGCAAGCCCTACGGCCTTGCTTTTCCCATGGTTACCGTGGGCGACTGGGTAAAGCTGCATGCAAGGCTGCTGGACGCCCTCGGTGTCGCGCGAGTTGCCGCGGTGGTGGGTGGATCGCTGGGCGGACAGCAGGCGCTTGAGATGGCGCTTGCCTTCCCCGACCGGGTCGAACGTGCGGTCGTGCTGGCGGCCGCCGCCCGCCTGTCGACCCAGGGGCTGGCCTTCAACGCGGTTGGCCGGTACTGCATCCTGAACGACCCGAACTTCCGCGGCGGCGACTACTACGGGCCCGACTCTGGCCCTGACACCGGCCTCGCCGCCGCCCGCATGCTGGCGCACATCACCTATCTGTCCGACGAGGGAATGCACGAGAAGTTTGGCCGCCGGCTGCAATCGGCGGGCGAGCAGCGGGCCGGCTTCGGCATCGAATTCGCCGTGGAAAGCTACCTTGATTACCAGGGGCGCGCCTTCGTCGAACGGTTCGATGCCAATAGCTACCTTTACATCACGCGGGCCATGGACTACTACGACGCGGCGGCGACATGGGGCGGCGGCAGTCTGATCGAAGCTTGCCGCCGGGTCCGCGCGCGGGCGCTGGTAGTTACGTTTGATTCGGACTGGCTCTATACCCCTGGCGACTGCAAGGACTTGGCGCTGGCGCTCGCCAGGACCGGGGTAGGCGTTACCTTCGCCAACATTCCGTCGCGCTTCGGCCACGATTCGTTTTTGGTGGAAACCCAGAAGGTGGGTCGCCTCCTGCGAGGCTTCCTGACACACTAGGATTCGCTCATGACTCAACCACGCGCCGACCAGAACCTGGTTTCCGACAGAGGGCTTGCCCACCTGCCCGAGGGGCTCTTCGAGCAGAGGGCCGCCGAGATCGCCGCCCTGATGCGGGCGCGCAAGGCACGGGTCGTCCCGGAAGGTACCGGGGCACGCTGGCAAGAGGAGATCATTTCGCGTGAGATTCCGGCGGGTGCCTCGGTACTGGACCTGGGTTGCGGCGATGGGTTCCTGCTGGAACGGCTCATGCGCGAGCGCGACGTGCGCGGCCAGGGGGTGGAAATCGATCCCGAGCAGGTCCTGTCTTGCGCCGATCGCGGGGTTCCGGTCATCCAGGCCGATCTCGGGACCGGCATCGGTTGGTGCCCGGACAAGGCCTTCGACGTTGTCGTGCTGGAGGAAACCCTTCAGACCTTGCAAAATCCGCGCGAGATGCTCGACGAAATGCTGCGGGTCGGAAGGCGCGGCATCGTGTCGTTCCCCAACTTCGCCCACTACCGCGTGGTGGTAGACTTGGCGGCCCGCAGCCGCATGCCGGTAACCGAGCGCCTGCCTTTCTACTGGTATGAATCGGCCAACATCCACCTTCTTACGCTGCGCGACCTCTTGGACTGGGCTTCGTCGAGCGGGGTGAGAATTGTGTCTGGCTATGCCCTGGTGGATGGCGTCCCCCGCGAGCTGCGCGCGGACGACGACCTGGTCGCCGAAGAGGTGCTGGTGGTCGTGGAAAGGGGCTGAATGAGGCAATCCGTCCCAGCCGAGCTTCTGGCGCGCTACGATTCCGTGGGTCCACGCTACACGTCGTACCCCACGGCGGTGGACTTCCACCCCGGCTACGGCGAGCACGACTATCGGCGTTCGTTGGCCGCCGCAAACCAACTGGGCGAGGCTCCACTCTCGGTCTACACCCACATCCCGTTTTGCATTGAGCGTTGCTGGTTCTGCGGCTGCCACACCTTCGCCACCAAACGGCACGACGTGGTGGCGCCGTACCTCGACCACCTTGAGCTCGAGATGGAACGTGTAGCGGCCCTGCTGCCCGACCGCCGGCAGGTCGCCCAGTACCACCTGGGCGGCGGGACGCCGACCTATCTTCTGCCGGAAGAGCTCCGGCGGTTGGTGGAAAGCTTCAGGCGTCACTTTGAGTCCTTGCCCGGCGCCGAGCTGGCCATCGAAACCGACCCGCGGGTGACCACCGTCGAGCATATTGAAGCCCTGGCGGCTCTCGGGTTCTCGCGCATTTCCATGGGGGTTCAGGATTTCGACCCGGACGTCCAAGAGGCCATCGGCCGCCAGCAGCCACTGGAGGCCACTTTGCGGCTTGTGGATTGCGCCCGCCACAATGGCTTCGGCGGGGTGAACCTGGACCTCATCTACGGCCTGCCCAGGCAAACGCCAGCAAGCTTCCGGGAGACCATCGCTAAGACAGTCGCCCTGCGGCCCGATCGGGTGGCGGTGTATTCCTTCGCCTATCTGCCCAACCAACGCGGCCACCAGCGGCAGATCCAGCGCCCTGCCCTGCCCGGCCGCGACGACAAGTTCGCCCTGCTGGCCATCGCGCGCGAAGCCTTCATGGAGGCCGGCTACCAGGCCATCGGTATGGACCACTTCGCCCTGCCCACCGACGAGCTGGCCATCGCTCAGCGCGAGGGGCGCCTCCTGCGAAACTTCATGGGCTACACCGTCAGGGCCGGCGCAGACATGCTCGGCTTCGGCGTGTCCGCCATCGGCGACGTGCGGGGCGCGCTGGTGCAGACGGAAAAGAAGCTGATCACCTACTATCGCATGCTCGACCAGGGTCAGCTTCCGGTGGCGCGCGGCTACCAGCGCACGGCTGACGACGAGATCCGTCGCGACGTCATCCACACCCTGATGTGCAACTTCTTCGTCGACCGCAAGGTCATCGAATCCAGGCACGGCATCGTATTCGCCGATTACCTTGCCGAATCGTTGGCAAAGCTTGAACCCTTCGTGGCGGACGGCATGTGCCGAATCGAGGCCGGCGGCGTGCGCGCGGTCGGCCTCGGCCAGGTCTTCGTGCGCAACCTGGCCATGTGCTTCGACGCCCACTTGGAGGCCAAGCTGTCCGCTAAGGACCCGGTGTTTTCGCGCACGGTGTGAGGGGCAACCCCGCCAGTCGCCTTTGCGGCGTCAGCGTTTGGCCGCACGCTTGCGAGGCTCGGTTTTGACCTCTCGAACGGTCTCGCCAGACTGGGCCGCCCGGCGCGCTGGCCGCCGTTCAAGAACGCTCGGCGCCGGTGGCGCATCGGCCGCAGGGGCCGCGCTGGCGTTGGCTGGTCGCTTGCCCTCCCCAAGGCTCGCCTTGAGCGCCTCCATCAAATCGATGACCCGCCCGGTTTCGGTTGGCGCAGGCGCGCTGGCGATTTCTTTGCCCGCGATCTTTCGCTCGATATCAGCCATGATTCGCTTGCGGACCTCATCTTCATAGTCGGCCGGATTGAAGGTCTCCGAACCTATCTGATCCACGAGCTGCTTGGCCAACGTCACCTCGGCCTCCCGCAGCTCGGCATCCGGGATCGGTATCTCCGAAAACGAACGGACTTCGTCGGCGTAGAGCAGCGTCTGCATGATCAGCCCTACCCCGCCCTGGGCGGCGTCCGAGGTGCGAAGCATGACGATGTACTGCTTGCCACGGGCCGCGTAGCGCGCGACCGCCGCACGATCGGCTTCGCGCATCACTGTGGCGAGTAAGCGATAGGACTTTTCGCCGCCCTTTTCCGGCCCGAGGTAGTAGGCCTTGTCGAAGTAGATCGGATCGAAGCGATCGCGCGGAACGAACTGTGCGATTTCGATGGACTGGGTCGCCTTCTCTTCAACCGCCTTCAGCTCCTCGGGCGTGAAGGTGACATATTGATCCTTGGCGAACTCGTAGCCTTTGACCATCTCGTCGCGGGAGACGACCTCGTTGTCCACCGGACATACGTACTGTTGTTTGAGACGGGAGCCGCACTTGCCGTGCATGAGATTGAACGAAACTCCCGCGGAGGGCTGGGTCGCAGAGTACAGCTTGACTGGGATCGACACGAGCCCAAAGGAAATCGTCCCCGTCGAGATTGCACGTGCCATGGCGCATATTTTGATCGCCCAATCGGGCAGATGCACAAATAAACATACTCCAGATGCACGGCGTTGATTAATCGGGTCACTTCGAGCCCGCAGCTCGCACCGTCAGCTCCCCTGCAACATCCAATCATGGTTGATTCAACATTTGCACGAACTGCGCCGCCAGCTTCGGGCCGCGCCCTGCGTCCTCGTGCTTGAAATAGACGAAGGCGGCGGTCCAGTCGGACGCCGTGCCTGCAAGCTTGGCGGCCCAAGTCGCAAGCGCCGCATCGTCGTAGTCGGTTCGGCGCAGGCGCAGGTAGCCCCACGAGGCGGTCGCCACCAGCGGGGTTGCGAAGTCTTCCGCATCGGCCACGCAAAGCGCCGCGCCGCGGGCTCGCAGGGCATCGTAGACGTCATCGGCAAGCCAAGAAGAGTGCCGGAACTCGAAGGCGGCGCGGGTCGTCTGTGGCAAGAGCGAGAGGAAATCCACCAGCCGCGGCAGGTCCTTGCGAAAGAATGGAGGAAGCTGGAACAGAACCGGGCCCAGTTTGTCACCAAACGACGAAAGAGCCTTGAGAAAGTACGCGACTGTGTCGGCCGAGCCCGCGAGCTTTTGCCGATGGGTGATCTGTTGTGGCGCCTTGGGGGCGAACCGAAATTCCCCAGGGGTCGTCGCCGCCCATCCGGCCAGCATTTCGGCCTTCGGCATGCGGTAGAAGGTGTTGTTGATCTCGACGGTGGTCAAGCGCTCGGCGTAGTAACCCAGCATTTTGGCCGGGGGAAGCTTTTCCGGGTAGAAGCTTCCCCGCCAAGCCGGGTAGCTGAAACCACTGGTTCCGACCCATGTCTTCACGCCCTCAGTTCTGACATGAAACCTGGCTGTCGCCAGAATTGGCGAACAAGGCGGCCCCGATGAGCCTTGCCGAGTACAAGCGCAAGCGGGACTTCAACCGCACGACTGAACCGCCCGGGGTGACGGGGCAAAGCCTCACTGGTCACAGCTTCGTGGTGCAGAAGCACAGTGCCCGCCAGTTGCACTACGATTTTCGACTCGAAATGGACGGCGTGCTGAAGAGTTGGTCCATCCCGAAGGGGCCCTGTTTCGATCCGGCGGTCAAGCGCCTGGCGGTGGCGGTCGAGGACCATCCCATCGACTACGGGGACTTTGAAGGTATCATTCCCGCGGGACAGTACGGCGGTGGCACGGTCTTATTGTGGGATCGCGGGACTTGGGCCCCGGTGTCGGACCCGGCGTCGGCGCTGGCCAAGGGACACCTCAAGTTCGACCTGGTCGGCGAGAAGCTTCGCGGGCGTTGGGCGCTCGTGCGGCTCGCGTCCCGCGCCCGGGCGGCGGGTGCTGGCGACGAGCGAAACTGGCTTCTGATCAAAGACCGCGACCAGCACGCCAGGCCGGAAGCCGAGTGGAGCGTGACCCTAGCCCGACCCGAGAGCGTGGCGACGGGCCGGGACATGGAGGCCATCGCTGCGTCGGCGGACCGCGTCTGGCACTCGAATCGGGGACAATTCGACCCGGGTACAGTCCCGGGCGCGCGAAAGGCACCGCTGCCGGACTGGATCCATCCAGCCAGACCCAAGCTTGTGGGCGCGGTCCCCGAAGGAGACAAGTGGCTGCACGAGATTGAGGTGGTTGGCGAGCGACTGATCCTCCGCGTCGACGGCGGGCAAACCCAGCTTTTCGGAATCGATCGGCGCGAGCGTTCGATGGCGCTCGCGGGTCTGGCCACGGCCGCGCGCTCGCTGCCGGTTGGTCAGGCCATCATCGACGGCGTAGCCACCGCGCTAGACTCCGACGGACATTTCGCCCCGCACCGGCCGGCCGACACCTTCTACGCCGTCGACTTGCCTTACCTCGACGGTTATGACTTGGCTCGGGTTCCGCTCGAACGTCGCAAGGATCTGCTCGCGTCCCTGCTCGCCAAGGCTGGACCGGCGCGCGCTGCGGAAGGCGCCGGGTTTCGCTTCGCCGATCACGTGATGGGCCGGGGCCGGGAAATTGCAGCCCAAGCAAGCGCACTGGGCGCGTCCGGGATTGTGTCGAAGCTGAAAACCAGTCGCTATCCACCGGCGGCATCGGCGTGGCGCCTGCTTCGGCTCGCACCTCTGCCGGGAACCACGGCGCGGCCGACTGCCAAGCCGGCCGTCGCGACGACTGGGTCACCGCCACTTGGGAAGCTTGCGGACGTGCGCGTCGCGGGCGTGAAGCTGACCCACCCCGAACGCGTGCTCTACCCGGAGATTGGTGCCAGCAAGCTCGACCTCGCTCGGTTCTACGAGCGGGTGGCGGACCGTATGCTGCCGCATCTGGTTGACCGCCCACTTACCTTGGTGCGCGCGCCGGACGGTGTGGCCGGACACCGCTTCTTCGTCCGCCACGCGGGACAGTGGGCGCCTCGCGAGCTCCGACAATTCGAAATCGTCAGCGGCACCGGTGCCGGCACTGCAATGATTGTCGACGACGTGCGAGGCTTGGTCGCCCTGGCCCAAATGAACGTGGTTGAGGTGCACCCGTGGAGCTCGCGTACCAGCACCCTCGAAAAACCTGACCGAATCATCTTCGATCTGGATCCTGGGCCAGAAGTGCCGTGGTCGGACGTCGTCGGCGCTGCCAAGTGCGTGCGCGATGTGCTCGAAACCCTGGACCTCGGAAGCTTCGTCAAGACAACCGGGGGCAAGGGCTTGCACGTGGTGGTTCCCCTCACGCCGGCCGCGAATTGGGAAGAAGCCTTGGATTTTTCGCGTACCCTGGCCCAGGCGCTCGAACGCTTCGAGCCGGCGCGCTTTTCGGCCGGGCTGGCCAAGGCGGGACGAGCGAACAAGACCTTCGTCGACTACCTTCGCAACCGCCGGGGCGCCACAGCGGCCAGCGTGTATTCGTCGCGTGCCCACCCGGCGGCGACGGTCTCGGTGGCGGTCAGGTGGGATGAGCTTGGTTTTGCGACCCGCGGCGATTCGTTTCACGTCCTGGACGCGGATCGCTGGTACGGCCAGAGGGATCCCTGGGCTGACTTTGGCAAGATCGAACAGCGACTGGACCCAGCCCGGATCAAGGCGGCCCGGGCGGCGCTACAACGTGCGCCGAGGGCCCTATCCGCTGTGCGAGCCTGAACGGAGGGCGAGAGCAGCCATGGCGAGGACGACAACCAGGACGAAGCAGGCCTCGCCCCGAGGTGCGGCTCTGCCGAGCCTGCCCGGCGCAGTGGCCGCACCCATGCCCAGACACGTGGAACCCGAGCTCTCGACGCTGGTGGCGGCGGCGCCAAGCGGCCCAGGGTGGCTTCACGAGATCAAGTGGGACGGCTATCGAATTCTGTCCCAGGTGGACCACGGCAAGGTCGCGCTCTACACACGCCGAGGTAACGACTGGACGGACCGCCTGCCTGAGCTGGCGAACGCGCTTCGAAACGCGCCAATCGAGGCCGCCATCTTCGATGGCGAGTTGGTATCGCTCAACCAGCGCGGCGCCAGCGACTTCCAACGTTTACAAGATGCTCTTGGGCGATCGCCAGCCCATGGGCCGCGTCCCTTGGTCTATTACGCGTTCGACCTGCTGTATCTCGATGGCTTCGACTTGCGGCCCGTCGGATTGGCCCGCCGAAAGGCACTGTTGGCTGATGTCGCTGCCCGCATTCCGCCGGCGTCCAGCTGCACCGTCCGTCTGAGCGAGCATGTCCTCGGCCAGGGACCAGCCTTCTTTGCCGAAGCGTCTCGCCTGGGCCTGGAGGGAATCGTTTGCAAGCAAACCGACGCCCCTTACCGCTCAGGACGCAGCGACAGGTGGCTCAAGGTCAAGTGTCTGCGGAGACAGGAGTTCGTGATCGTCGGACGTACCGATCCGCAGGGTTCCCGCAGCCACTTCGGCGCCCTGCTCCTTGCCACCTATGCCGGAGCCAGCCTTGTGTATCGAGGGCGCGTCGGCACCGGGTTCAGCGAGGCAGCGCTGCGAACCCTGCACCAGCAATTGGCGGGTCTGCGGGACAGTGAGCCTCACTTCGTCGACCCTCCGAGCCGAGCGGAGATCCGTGACGTACATTGGGTAAAGCCTACTCTCGTGGCGGAGGTGTCTTTCGGCGGATTTACCCGCGATGGGTTGATTCGCCACGCGACCTTCCTGGGCCTACGGGAAGACAAGCGAGCCAGCGACGTGGCCCTAGAAACTCCGCCGTAACGCAACCCTGGGGCGCGGCATCTCACGCTACGATCCTGGTTGCAATCCCTCATCATCGAGACTTATTCTCGTTGCTTGGCTGGTTGCGCCACAGGCTAGCAACGTTGAGAACCCAATCAGTGGCGAAAGGACGCCGATGATCGCACGCTTTTGTCCCCGGCATGATAGTCCAAGCAACAAATCCCGACTGGGTCGATGGGGAATCGCGCGCCGGCTCGCGCGCTTTCTGGGCGCTGCCGGTCTAACACTGATCGTCATTGGTGCAGTAGGCTGCGGCGGATCTAGCAGCCCCAAGCAGAAACCGACGCCGCTATGCGTGCGCGCAAGTGACTGTAGCGGCCAATTGGTGTGCATTCAGGGCTATTGCGTCCAGGCGTGCGGTGACTCCAAGGACTGTCCCACGGGGGAGCGCTGCATACAGGCAACCGCGGCGGCCGGGGGCAACAGTTGCCAACCGCCCGAGAAGAGCTCATGTACCTACACCAGTCAGTGCACGACCCCGCTCGTGTGCGGCGTCGACCTGCAGTGCCGCAATCAGTGCCAAACTAGCGTGGATTGCCCGAGCGGACAGGTCTGCACCTCAGTCAGTAAGCTGTGTGCCGATCCGTATGTAGACAAGAACTACAACAAAGACACCAACGAATTCTCGGCTGTGACCCTCGACGCGGGCGTCCCAGTGGACGCGACGATCGCACAGCCCGATGTTAGCCAGACCGGGCCTGACGTGGCCAAGCCCGATGTGCCGCTGCAGTTCGATGCGCCATCTGTTGTCGACGCTGGTGCTGGAGACCATGCCACAATCGGGCTGGATTCTGCCGGCGCCGCTGACGTCTCGCTGTCGTTCGATGGGCCCGTTTTGCCGGTGGATGGCGTGGTGGTCACTCCCAGCAGCTCGGTTCGGCAGGGGCAGATCAACATCACCATCACGATCACCCGAACCGCCGGCGGCCTTTCCAGTGCCGGTGCATTCGACATGGGCGATGTAACGGTGCGGGCGCAGGCAGGCGGCTCTGATACCACGCTGATTCTCAAAGCATCCGTGCCCCACGGCGCGCCCCTCGGCGCGCGCACGCTCAAGATCGCAACCGCGAGCGGCGTGGTGACCGCGGCCGATGTTCTCACGGTCACCGCCGTCACTGCCGGTCCAACCGGCGCGGACGCGAATGCCGGCTCGGCAGCCTCGCCCTTCTTGACCCTCAAACAGGCCATGTTGGTGGTCGATGTGGGCGACACCATCCACTTGATGGACGGCACGTACAACATCAAGGGCGGCGAGACCTGGGGTTATGTGGTCCCGGCCAACCTAACCGTGGAGGGCGATTCGACCGCCGGCACCGTCATCGACGGCGTGGGTGCCACCAACAATCCGAATGGCTTCAACGCGTCGACGGCGCTGACCCTCAAGACTTTGACCCTGCAGCACTTCTACTATGGCATCGACATTCAGAAACCGACCAGCACGCTGACCTTGCAAGACGTACTGGTGAGCGGCAACGGCAACACGGCTATTTATGTGGAACAAGCGGCAACCGGATCGACGGTCAATGTGCTGGGTGCGAACGGCTTGATAGACCAACCTGGGCAAGCGGGGATTTCCGTCTACTACTCGCCCGACGCAACCATCAACATTACCGACGCTACCTTGCAGGCTGGCACTTACGGCGTCTACATGGGCGGCAACTGCTCTGGTAGCAAGCTGAACATCACCCGCGGCACCATCAAGGAGCTCGCCAATTACAACGCCATCTACATGGCAGTGAGCTCCAATTCCGTGGGGACAACCGCCACCCTCAGCAAGGCAACCATCGTCGGGAACATCGCCGATTCCGATGCCAAGGGCACCATGACCATCGCCGATTCCAACATCACGCAGAAGAACGGAAACGGCATGGACTTCTCAGCCTTGGCGCTGACGATGGCCAACACCGCCATTACGATGACGGCCGCCAATACCGGAATCGCTCTCTCGGGCACACAGTCGACCATGGCCCTTACCGGTGTAACCATCACCGGCGGCGGCTACGGCATCCAGCAGAATGGGACCGGCAGTAGCGCCAAGCTGCGCGGAACCACGATTCAGGGCACCGCTTATGACGCCTATATTCTTCAGGCGGGCGACCTGGACCTAGGCACCGCGACGGAGTCGGGCGACAACGTCATCGCCGCGCCTTCTGGCACCTCATACTGGTGCCTCGACATCTCGCGGCCCCAAGGGGCCAGCTCTGGAAACCCGGTGACCTGCAGTGGAACAACCTTGAATAACCAGGCGCCGAATCCCGGCACGGTTGACGCTTCCGCCGGAACGGTCAGCCTGGCACCTCAACGGTACTACGTCTCGACCGGCAACAAGCTCATCTTCTACTGAGGTCTGGACCTTCCCAATCGATGGGCAACGACGACGCTGACGACCTCTTGGAACGAGACCCCAATAAGACCTCGCCCGGTCCGGCGCCAGCCCTTGTGTCCGGCGGTGACTTGCCAGCCGGCTATGTCGTGGGCGAGTACCGAATCGAGCATGTGCTGGGGCGAGGCGGGATGGGCGTGGTGTATGGGGGCACGCAGCCTCTCATCGAGAAGCGGGTTGCCATCAAAGTGCTTAATTCGGACCTATCGGCCGATCCGGCGCTGGTCAAACGCTTTCTCGACGAAGCCCGCGCCGTCAATCGGATACGTCATCCCAACATCATCGACATCTTCTCGTTCGGCCGTCTGGCAGACGGACGCCAGTACTTCGTCATGGAGTACCTCGAGGGGCACACGCTAGAGGAGCGCCTGCAAGCCGGCGACCTGCCGCTGACGGAGTACCCGCCCCTGCTCGGGCAGATTTGCGATGCGCTTGACGCCGCGCACGGGGAAAACATCGTCCACCGCGACCTAAAGCCGGAGAACATCTGGATCGTCGCGCCGCGCCGGGGACGTCCGTTCGTGAAGCTGCTCGACTTCGGCATCGCCAAGTTGCTGTCCAGCGGAGAGGTGTCGACCACCCAGACCGGCATGATGATGGGCACGCCCCAATACATGTCGCCCGAGCAATGTCACGGACGGGGCGTCGATCCGCGAACCGACATCTACGCCATCGGCGTGCTTCTGTACCAGATCTACACGCGGCAGCTCCCATTCCGTGGGGAGACCTTCGCCGAGGTCATCACCAAACAGTTAACCCAACTGCCGGAACGTCCATCGGTCTACGCCTCCTTGCCGGCCGCCCTGGACGACTTGATTGTGCGCTGCCTAGCCAAGGACCCGTCTGATCGGCCCCAAAGCGCGCGCGAGCTGGGAGAGTCCCTTGGCGCCATCTTCGCCACCAGGGCTCCAATCGAACAGGCGGCCGGGCTGGCAGCGACAGTCGCCGGCCGGGCCCCGACGACCTTGCGCGGGTCAGCCCACGGAATCGAACGGTCGGCACCCGCTGCAAGGTCAGGCCACCGATGGCCTTTGGCCGTCGCCGTGGTCTTGACTGGGGCAGTTGCGGCGCTCGCGGCGGTACGCATCGGTCAATCCGGCGGCCGCCCCAGCGGCGACCCACAATCCGGGGGACACGCATCGCCGACTGCCCTGACGCCCGGAGTTTTCGTGGTCAAGGACGCATCGGCGGACGCGTCGCCCATCGCGCATGAACCTGTCCCGGCCCCGCGGGACGACGGTGTGCGGTCGCCGGCGTCGTCGGAAAGCGAACCTCCGAAGCCCGTGCGCGCGAAAGGCTCGCATTCGGCCGCTTCTGCTTCCCCCCGCCGAGCTTCATCCCACGCGCCCGGCAATGGTCTTGTGACCGACAACCCATTTCGATAGGTGAGCCGTGAAAAGAAGATCGCCCTTGTCACCGCGTCGACGGACACGACGGCTTGCTTGCCTCGGACTATTCGCCTCGGCCGGCTTCCTCTTCGCGGCCGACCCGATCCGGGCGGACGACGGCCAAACACCGACACCATCCGCCGCCGGGAAGAACGAGGCAAGAGCGCGATTCGATCGTGGGGTTCACTTGTTCGAAAAGGGCGAGACCGCGAGCGCCTTGGCCGAGTTCAAGCGGGCAAACGAATTGGTCCCCAATCCCCTCGTCCTTTACAACATGGGACTTGTATACGCAGCAATGAGCCGGCCGGTCGATGCGGTCGATTCCCTCGACGCCTATCTTGCACAGGCCACCGGCCCGCAACGGGCGCAGCGGCATCACGCCGAGGAGGTTCGCGCCGAGCAGGCCACTCGGATCGCCAAGCTGGTAGTCAAAACCTCCGCACCCGCATCGATCGATGTCGACGGCATCCAAGTCGGCCAGACGCCGCTCACGACACCGATTCGCGTGGCCAGCGGTGCTCACATCGTGGGGGCGCAGGCACCCGGGTATCTAGCTACGCGAAGAGAGATTACCCTGCCCGGTGAAGCCACACAAACCATCGAAATCCAGCTTCAGGCAGCGGCCGCGCGCTTGGCGCAGTTGTGGATTTCAAGCTCGCCGCAAGGTGCCGAGATTCTCGTCAACGGGAAGTCCGTGGGAACGACCCCGCTGTCGGCCAGCATCAGCGTCGACCCCGGCGAGCTGCAGGTCGAGGCGCGGCGGGCGGGCTATCTACGCGCCGCCCGAATCCTCTCGCTGGGTGATGGCGCCCGGGGCGACGTCGCCTTCGCCCTCGAAGAAGACGTGACGGCCTCTCCATCGTCCAGGTCTTTGCTGCGTGTCGTGGCCAGCGAACCGGGGGTTGAGATTGCGGTCGATGGCATTGTCCGCCCCAACGCAGGCTCGGGCGTCAGCCTGCCGCAGGGCCGTCATCAGTTGCGCGTGACATTGGCTGGATTTGAAACCGTCGACCGAGCCGTCGACCTGCCACCGGGCAACGAGACGCCGTTGGCCGTGATCCTGGTTCCCACCGCCCAGACGCGCGAACGCTACGAAGCCTCGGTGCACACGCGCAAGGTGGTGGGCTGGTCGGTTCTCGGTGCGGGCGCCGTGTTGGCCATCGGGGGCGCGGTCTACGCCTTCACGCGATTCAAGGATGTGTCCGATTCGCGGTCCTACCTAAACCAAGTGCTTGCCAACGAAAACGATGCCTCGAACACCTGCTACATCAATCAAGGTCCGACCTATCAGCTACGAGGCTGCGACGCGATCAAGGCGGACGCGCAAAACCGGGTCGACAGCGCCGTGCTCAAGCGAAACCTTGGATTCGTGGGGGCTGGCGTCGGCGTGCTGGCCGCCGGCGTGGGCGGCTACCTCTTGTTGAGCGCCTCGGATCCCAAGCGCTACCGACGGGAGGCCGAGGCAGAGGGAACCCACGCCGCCTTCTGGCTAGGCGACGGAATCGTGGGCGTGACGTTAGCCAGTCGTTTCTGATCTCGCCGTCGCGGCCCTCGATCCTGCCTAACGCAAAAAGCTGCCGCAACTTCCGCTTGCAATTTCGCGCGCTATTCATGGGCGCGCGTGTAGCACTTTGTCTACCTCGACTTCGGAACGCAGGTGTTTTAGAAGTGTTGCATTCGATACGAGGGCGGGTTGGGGTCGTGGGCCCCCTGATGTGCACCTGAAGAAAGGTATCCATGAAGAGCTACGCGGCAAACGAGATCCGAAACATTGCGCTCATCGGCCACGGTGGCGCGGGTAAGACCACCCTGGCTGAAGCCATCCTCTTCTGCACTAAGACCAACCAGCGGCTCGGGCGGGTGGACGACGACACCTCGACCTTCGACTTCGAGCCCGAAGAGCAGAAGAGGAAGACCAGCATCTCAGCCGCGGTTGGCCACGTGGAGTGGAAGAAGAATAAGATCAACATCATCGACACGTCCGGCAACGGGAGCTTCCTGGTCGAGACGCGCATCGCCCTCGACATCGCCGATTCAGCGGTCCTCGTCATCTCGGCCAACGAAGGCGTGCAGGTCTACACGGAACGGACCTGGGAGATGGCCGAAGAGGTTGGTCTGCCACGCTGCATCGTCATTTCCCGACTCGACCGCGACAACTCTGATTTCGACACCGCGCTGGAAAACATCCGTAAATCGCTCACCACGAAGGCCGTGGCAGTACAACTCCCCATCGGGAAAGAATCGGGTTTTGAGGGCGTAGTCGACCTGATGACCATGAAGGCGGTGCGTTTCTCCGGCGAAGGCCGCGAGGTTTCGGTCGGAGATGTCCCTGCGGACCTGGCTGACGCGGCCAAGAAGGCGCGCGAAGTCCTGCAGGAGGCCATCGCATCCGCCGACGACGCACTCTTGGAGAAGTATCTGGAATCGGGCACGCTGACCGACGAGGAGGCGCGCAAGGGACTTTCCACGGGTGTGCGCAACCGGTCTATCGTTCCGGTGCTTGCCACCTCGGCCGGCCTTTGTGTTGGCATCCAGACCCTGCTCGACTTCGCGGTTGAGTCCATGCCGTCACCGCTCGACCGGCCGGCCTGGAAAGGCACGCAGGGCGGCGCCGAGGCCGAGCGTGCTCCGGATCCGAACGCGCCGGTCGCGGCCTACGTATGGAAGACGGCGTCCTCGGACATCGGACGACTGTCGGTCCTGCGCGTGCTGGCGGGCAAGCTGCAAAGCGACGCCACCTTGGTTTCGGTCAACCACGACGCCAAGGAGAGGTTCGGCCAGCTCTATTCGCTGCAGGGCAAATCGCGCGAGGCAGTCGCCGAGGCCTTCCCCGGCGACATCGTCGCGGTGGCCAAGCTGAAGGTCACCAAGACCGGCGACACGCTGGCTGACGAAAAGGCGCCCTTCGCCCTGCCCCGTCCGACGATTCCCGCGCCGCTCATCACCTACGCGCTTCATCCCAAGAGCAAAGGCGACGAGGACAAGGTCGCGGTCAAGCTGAACGAAATCATCGATTCCGACGTGGCGGTCAAGGTCACGCACGATCCGCAGTCAAAGGAGATTCTGCTCGGCGGCACCGGACAAGTGCACGTGGAAGTCGTCGTCGACCGCCTGCACCGCCAGGGCGTCGAGGTGGAGCTTCTGGCCCCCAAGATTCCGTATCTCGAAACCATCAAGGGAAAGGCAGCCAACATCGAGGGCAAGCACAAGAAACAGACCGGGGGGCGCGGCCAGTTCGCCGTCATCTACATCGACATGGAGCCTCTGCCCCACGGCGGCGGCTTCGAGTTCGTGGACGACATCGTCGGCGGTGCAGTGCCGCGACAGTTCATCCCAGCGGTTGAGAAAGGCATGCGCAATCGCATGACCAGAGGGGTCATCGCCGGCTATCGCGTAACCGACGTGAAGGTGCGGCTGTTCGACGGCAAGTACCACGACGTCGACTCCGATGCTCGTTCGTTCGAAATCGCGGCGTCCAAGGGCTTCCAGACGGCGTTCAAACAGGCCAAGCCGTGTCTGCTGGAACCGATCATGAAGATCCAGGTGCAATGCCCGAGCGACTGCATGGGCGACGTCATCGGCGACCTCAACCATCGCCGCGGACGCGTCGAGGGCATGGATTCCACGAACAAGGGCGAGGTCATTCGCGCCTCGGTGCCCATGTCCGAAACCCTGAAGTACTCGTCAGATCTGCGTTCCATCACCGGTGGCCGCGGATCGTTCGCGGTCGAGTTCTCGCACTACGACGAGCTTCCCGCGAACCTGATGGACAAGGTGGTCGCCGAGTCCAAGATGGCGGCCGAGGAAGAAGAGTAAGCAACGGGAATAGATCGAGGGCGCAGAGGGCCTGGAGAGCGCAGAGGGAACGATGGTCGCAATTCAGATCACGGTTCCTCCTCCCCTGTGCTCTCCCCCTCGCTCTGCGCCCTCGATGGCCGTTCGGGGAGAAGAATGAGAGTCTTATTCATCGGTGGAACGGGAATCATCAGCTCGGCCTGTTCTCGTGTCGCGGTCGACTCGGGGATTCAGATCTTTCATCTGCGGCGTGGAAAGACCGCTCGGACGGTTCCCCTGTCTATCAAGGTGCTGGAGGGCGACATCCGCGATCCGGCCTCGGCGCGCGCGGCGCTCGGCAAGCTGACCTTCGACGTCGTGGTCGACTTCATCGCCTTCACGCCCGAGCATATCGCGCTCGACATCGATCTGTTCCGCGGGCGGACCGGCCAGTACGTCTTCATCAGCTCGGCCTCGGCCTACCAGACACCGCCGCGCAGCCTGCCCGTCACCGAATCCACCCCGCTCGACAATCCCTTCTGGCAGTACTCGCGCGACAAGATTGCATGCGAGGAGGCGCTGCTTTTGGCGTACCGACAGGACAAATTCCCCTTCACCGTCGTGCGTCCGTCCCACACTTACGACCGCACCCTGTTCCCGTGCCACGGCGGCTATACCGTGATTCACCGCATGCGACAGGGCAAGCCGGTGGTGGTACACGGCGACGGAACCTCGCTTTGGACGCTGACCCACCACGAGGACTTCGCACGCGCCTTCGTGGGATTGCTTGGACACGCCCGCACCATCGGCGACTTCTTCCACATCACTTCCGACGAATGGCTGACCTGGGACCAGATCCACCACATCCTCGCCGACGTCGCCAAGACCAAGGCCGACATCGTCCATTTGCCATCGGAGATCATCGCCAAACACGACCGCGACTGGGGCGACAGCCTGGTCGGCGACAAGACCCACAGCATGATCTTCGACAACAGCAAAGTGAAGCGTCTGGTGCCCGGTTGGGAGGCCCAGATTCCCTTCTCCCGCGGGGCGGAGGAAATCATGGCCTACTACGATGCCGACCCGATCCGGCAGGTGGTGGACAAGGCTTTCGACGCCACCATGGACAAACTGGTCGAGGTCGCGCGGCGGCTCCACTAATTTCCGCCGACCGCGATTCGTATTTCGCTCTGCTCGACGGGATCCACGGCGCGCAGTCGCGAGGCCACCTCGGCGTAGTTGGCGGGCTCGACTCGCGTGAGGGGTAGTCGGGATTGGCGGCGGAGGGTTAGCTTGATGGATCCATCGGGCGTGCTCTCGGTCGTGCGAGACTCGAGGAAGAAGGCGCTGCCGACTTTGATCTCCCCGCTCTTACCGAGGTCGATTACCTTGGTCCCCGGGGGCAGAGTGATCTCGGCGTCGAGGTCCACTGGGACGTCGAACCCGAGCAAGAGCGTCGTCTTGCGCACGGGTTCGGTGCCGTAGCGTCGGCCGGGCTGGCTTTGGAAGAACGAGGGGCGCAGGTGAAGGACGTGCCCCTCAAGGGACGCCATGCCGGACCACCTAAAGCCGTAGCTAACCTTGGTCCCGGTTTCGCCCTGCTCGACCGACAGGGTGTCGAGCTGCGCCCCCGGGAAATATTGGCCCAGCCAGCGCTGCTCGAATTCCTGGCGCAGCTTCGCGCCATCCTTCCCGGTAGAGTCGACGAGCTCATGCCATTCCACGGCGGGCCAGCCGACGACCTTTTCAACCACCGACACGTTCGCCGCGCCGTCCTTGTCCAGCTTTGCGCGCAACGCGATGGCGCGGCCGTCCTTCACCCCCGACGCGGTGGTGACCACCTGGGCTTCGCCCGCGACTACCGCCTTGGCCCCACTTAGGGCGGGTGGCAGGTACGCGAAGGGCGCGCGCCGGATTTGCGGGTCCACAAACCTGGCGCCGCCCGCGCCAAGGAAGCGCACCAGCACGTCACGAAAGTCGTCCAGGTCGTCGGCCCGAATCGGCGACTCCGGGTTGGCCGCCAAGAGCGACCGCGCCAGCACCAGGTCGGCCCGGACATCAAGGGTGCGCGCGAGTGCAAGGATCAGCGCTGTGCGATTCCCGCGTCCGCGCGCCAGGGTCGAGGTTGCCGATTCAGCGAGGTCGGTCTCCGGTTCGATGTGCTCCCTGACCCACGCGACCAGCACCTCGGGCAGTCGGCTGCGATCGCCGGCCGCCGCGCTCGCAATTTGCGCCGCCGCCGCGCGGATCTGCGGAGATCCGCGCGACGCCCGCAAGAAGCCGTCGGCAATGAAGCGAGACCAGTTGAGAATCGACACCGCGCTCGACACGCGCACCGATGGAATCCATTCCTGGGGCGAAACCGCGGAGCGCTCGGGGAATGCCTGCGGCACCTGGTGCGCAGCAAAGGCCAAGATCTTCGACCCGTCCTCGGCACGGCTTTCCAGCGGCGCGGGCGCACCGGCTCGGTTGTCCACATCAAGTCGCATCGACGCCGGCGCCACCAACAGGTATTCACTGCGATCGAGCGGGGCATCGAAAGACCGGAAGAAGAAACGCTCGCCAATGAAACCTGGCGCAATCGCATCGCGCGGATCCTTGAACTCGACCGTCTCGGACTCAAGCAAGTCACCTACCGCCAAGTTTTGAACCGAAATCGTCGACTTCCCCGCGATCTCCTCCGCTTCCCGAACGGTTCCATCCGCCTTGTGGGTCCGCAGGGCCAAGATCTCCGCGCCGTCCGGCACCGGCACCTCGCCCACCTGCTCGACCGCTTCTTTGCTCAGCACCTGAGTGATCGAATGGGTCAGCAGAATCCGACTGCCGTCGGTAAGGACCTTCTCTACCGCCCGATCCAATACCACCACGGCAGGCGCCTGGTATGTCCGTCCCGAGGCGAGGAAGTCGCGAATCACGGCCTTTCCGTCAAGCCGGAATTCATCGAGCGGCGACGGCAAGCCCGCCAGACGCACGGCCTGGCGCACGTCCGAGCGAGCTGGAAACCTCGCCAGGGCCTCTTGCAGAACCGACTTGGCCTGCTCGGCCAGGCCTGTCGCCGAGAGCGCGTCTGCCAACCTGAGGCGAACGCTGACATCGCGCGGAGCCAGCTGCGCCAGCGCCGACAGCTCGTCTCGGGCAGTCTTCAGATCGCCGAGTGCGACCAGAACGTCGGCTCGCTCCGAGCGCAGCCACAGAGGCCTCGGGCTGAGAGGAAGACTGCGGGCGAACCAGTCTCTTACGCCGGCAAGGTCGCCGTGCTTGGCCAGCCAAAGTCGCGGGCTGTCGCTCTGGGCGTCGCAACCAGCGATCCGCTCGACCAGATTGGCTGCGGCAGACTCATTGTTGCGCTCCTCGGCCCGATCAAGGGCTTGCTCGAGGAGAGAGCAGCCGCCGGTTGCCCCATCGAGCAGTCTCACCCCCGCGTCCAGGGCCCGGTCGGCCGGTTGGTCGAAGCCTTGCGCCCGCAGCGCCGCCGCCAGGCCGAGGCGCGCCGGCCACCAGCGCGGCGCCGCAGCGATCGCCTTCCGTGCGTCGGCGACTGCCTCGCGCGGCCTGTTCTTCTGCATTTCAAGGTTGGACAGGTCCAGCCACGGACGGGCGAATTGCGGATCGGCGGCCAGCGCACGCGAAAACATGTCGCGTGCCTTATCGCGCATGATGTCGTCCGGCCGAGTCGGGTCCACCTCTCCCAGCCGGGCCGCGGCGGCAAGTCCAATCGCGAAATGCGGCTGCGCTTCCAGCTTGCCGATATGCCTGAGCATACCATCGACGTCACCCACAAGATTCGCGAGCAACAGGGAGGCAAACGCCATCATCGTCTGGTCGTCGCCCGCCGAACCCTCGCCGAAAAGTTCACGACCTGGGCTTGCCGGCAAGACCAACAGGGCCAGGTCGGCCGTCGCTCCGTAGGCACCGATGCGTACCTCGATGGTGTGTCGTCCGCTCGCCACCTGGACCGCGTGAGCTGACCAGCGCGGTCCGTATGTGTCGACTGAACCGCCATGTCGGTACCAATCGCCATGGTCGATTCTCATCCGAGCCGGACCGGAGTAATCGAGGATGAGCTGGTGTTGCCCCTCGGGCAGGCTTATCTCGGATCGCAGCACCCGAATGCCGGCGCGAGCCTCGGCCGTGTTGAGCTGGAACTCGCATCCCGCGCGAACCAGCGGCTGCGGAACTGGGTCGGCAACCACCCCGTCGTCGGAAAAATCCAGGTACGGCAGGCGTCCCCCGCGTCCGACCATGGCCAGATTGTCCACGCAGCCCGCTTGTTCGACGGCCCTTCCAAACAGAGACGCGTCTCCCCGCTTGCGGGCGATGTCGAACAAGATCAGCGCCAGACCATAGCGCGCCTGCCAGGGCAGCTTGGTTGGGTCGAAGGCGATAAGCCGAGCCTCCGCCGGCCCAGGCTCCGCCACCTCGGACAAAAGGCGCGACATTCGCGCCAACACTGCGGCGGATAGCGCCAGCGCGATCCCGTCATCTCCCTTGCTCGCGACGTCGAGCAGCGCCACCGCGTGCCGAAGCGCCGCTTCATCGTCCCCGCGCTCGTAGGCCAGATTGACAGCACCGAAAAGAGCCCTTGGGTCGGATGCCGTGCTCGCCAGAGCGCGCGCAAAGGCCTCGTCGGCGAGCTTGGGCTGGCCGTCGCGCAAGGCCAGCCAGCCGCGCTGGCCGTCGGTGATGGGCGTCGATGCCGCCGACGTTTGCAGGCGCCCGGCGCAACCTGAAACGACGAACGCGGCAAGCACAAGGGCCGAAGAGACGCGGCCGCTCATGGTGCACCTTTGACTTCCACGACCAGCCGTTCGGCCAGCGCCGCGTCCGTGTCGCGCAAGAACGCACGGAACGCCGGATACTCCGACGGGTCGATGCGACTCTGGTCCACCACCAGGGCTGTCTTGATCGACACACCGTCGCTCGAAGCTTTGTCGAAGGTCAGGGTGAACTCGCCAAAACGGCTGGATATCTTGCGACTGGCCGGCGCCCGCACCACGTGCGCTCCCGCCGGAAGGCGGTACCTGACTTCCTCCTCGTGCCGCCAGGGATAGCCGAGCACCAGCGGCCAGTGCCGTCGGCCGAGCCGCGCGTAGGTGCTTGTGAAATCGGCATCGCGCGAGCTGAGCGGCAGATCGAGCTGATTGTCCGCGCGCGGTGTGCCGAGGTGGGGCACCTCAACCAGCGCGTGGACCGCCACCGGCCGATTGCGGTCGGCCAGATTCATGTCTACCTCGTCAAGCACCGATCCGGCATAGCGTCCATTCCAGACCTTGCCGTAGCGTTCGCGCTGCTCGCCCCCGGTCTGGTAGTGCTCACGCCACTCGTGCGCGGCCTGGCCGGTAACGGTCAAGTCCTCCGCGATGCGTGCGGAACCATCGTTTTGCAGGTCCACGTTCCAGGTCCGCTCTGCCTCGTTGCTTGCCGACGGCAAAAGCGGCGTTTTCACCAGCTTTGTCTCTTGGGCGGAAACCCGCAGCGCCATGACGTCCTGGTCTTCGGCCGGAAATTCGGCCAGCCCCGAGAACTCCGCGGTTCCGTCCAAGTACAGGTCGAGCGCCGGCACATAGGCAATGGCGTGATCGAACACCGCCAGCGAAGCCGGCTTGTCGTCGATGCGCCCACTGTGCCGGGTTCGAAGCAGGACGATCTCGGCCTTGATGCCAATGGTGCGAAGCAAGCTCACCAGCAGCGTCGCCTTGTCCTTGCAGTCGCCGAATCGGCGTTCGAACACCTGGGTGGCCTTGTAGGGCTTGTATCCGTGGATGCCAAATTCAAGTCCCACGTAGCGCGTGCTTTCGACCACCAGCTTGTGGATGGCCTTCACCCTGTCGGGAAGCGAGGTGAAGCCGACGGTCGCCGCCAGCGCCGCCTTTTTGAGCGAACCGTCGTCCTGCATTTGATCCGCAATCAGGTTCCAGTACCAACGCCCCACATCGTCCCAGCTCCGGTAGGTGCTGACGTGCAGGTAGGGCGCGACCTCGGAGATCCCTGGCATGGCAGGTTCGCTCTCCACGCGGGCCACGCGCTTGGCCACGAAGCGATGCACGGTCTCGTCGGCGTGCGATTCCGCTGTGGAAACCAGCCCAGCACAGCGTGGGGAATTGAAATAGAACGTGCGCTCCCTGGGCGCGATCAGCGTGTATTCCCATCGGCGGGTCGGGAAGGTGTCGGCGATCATCTGAAAGTCGCCAAAGTAATCGGACAGCTCGTTGGCATAGGCCACGTCAGCGACCGAATACTGAATCTCGACCACATCCCCGGCCTGAAGGTTCTCGAAGTAGACGATCTCGGCGCGCGAATCGTAGTAAAGGCCATACCACGGCTCGGACAGCTCCCGTTCGTCGCGCCCGGTCGCTTCAGAGACCTCCACACTGCCATCCTTCCCTCGTCGAAACACCCTGGCCTTGCGGACCTCGACCTCTTGACGGCCGGGCTCGAAGCGAATCCACACCTCCTGGCTGTCGTTGGCCGCGCGCTCGGTGCGCAGGTGGACCAGCCGCTGCACGAAGCGTTCGGAAAGCCCATTGCCGTGCACGCGAACCACGGTGCGGTCCAGCACAACCTCGGCAGGAGCAACGTCAGTCCCCGACGGGGGCGAGGCCAAAATTTCGTCGGCTAGGGCGCGACCGTCAGCGGCGTTGGCCTGCGCCAGCTCGTCGATGGTCCTGCCTCCTTTTTGCTTTTTCGATCCTTCCACCAGCTCATCGAGGTAGCGGCGCAGATTGGGATTTTGCGGTCTGAGATCGAGGGAACGGCGCATGCTGGCCGCCGCCTCCTGCACGTGCCCGGCCCGGGCCTCTAGTCGGCCAAGCTCCTCGGGCAGCCCGGCATCGTCGGGCAGGTTCTCCATCGCGCGTCGGAGAAGATTCCGTGCCGAGTCGACGTCGCCCTGACCTTCTCGAATGGCAGCCTGGTCAAAGACCAAGCTTGTGAGATCAGGACGCCAGCGCGCGGCTTCGGCGTAGAGCTCCGCGGCCGCTCTCAAGTCGCCCCTTGAACGCACGGAGGCCGCCAGATCGCGCATGGCAGAGATGTCGGTGCGCTTCGCCTGGTACACCGAGCGATAGAGCGCCTCTGCGTCCGAGCGACGGCCCAGTGCGGAAAGCACGTCCGCGGTCGCACCTTCGGCCAGGGGAAGCGCTCGTGCGGCTGCCGGCAGCGACTCAAGCCGGGCACGCGCGCCTGCCATCATGCCTCCCTGCTCTTCCGCGTGCGCCAATGCGAGCTGGGCGGGAATGCAGGCTGGATCCAGCGCCACGGCCTCGCGCCAGCGGGCAATCGCGAGGTGGTCGCGCCGCTGTCGCCGCCAAAGCTGCCCTATCGCAGAAAGCTGGACGGCGCGATCGGCCGGGTCGCGGATTCCAGGCAACGCCTTCTCCAGCGCCGCACGACGATCGTCCTCTTCCTGGGCCACATCGCCAAGCAAGAGCAGCGCTCGCACGGCGGGCTCTGTCAGCTTCGCTCCCGCGGCTGCTGCCGCCTGCTTGGCTGCTGCTTCGGTAGCGTGAAGCTCGCTGTCGGCCGGCGACGCCAGGGAAAGGAATCGGGCGTAGTCCAGCCAGGCCTGGACTGCGTCGCCCTTGCGACGAACCTGGGCTCGTTCACGCAAGATCTTGCCGAGCTCGCGCACCGGCCTTGCTGCCGGGGGCTTGCCATCTGCCGCTGCCAGGTGTTCAGGGACCAACGCCGTGGTGGACACGCCCGTCAGTGGTCGCCCATCGGGCTCCGTGAGCCGCGCGAAGAGACGCCAGGCTCCTTGGGTGACGACGGACTTGAGCACGAGCAGGTTGGCGCCTCGACGAAGGTGGACCGGGGCAGCGTCCTGATCCATTTCCGCGGGACGAACCGCGTCGTTCGATAGGACCGCGCCACCATCGACCCAAGCCTTGATCGGGCCGGGGCTGCCGACGCGCAGGGCAACCCAGCGGTCGCGATCGCTGCTCACGTAGGCAGCGAGAAAGGCTACGGCATCGGCATCCGGACGCAGGATGGCGTCCAGGAACAGCGCGCCCTCCACAAAGGCCTGCTTGGGCACCCGTCGCCAAGCGACCTGGCGCTCTTTGCCCGCGTAGGAACGACTCGGGTCGGGCTTGAGGGTAGCCACATCGGCCTCGACGGGGAAAGAACGCTCCAGCGCGCCGCGCCCCTGCGCATCGAAGGGACCGACCACCCAGGCGTCGTCGAGCAAGCCCAACCTCTTGCGATGCTGCTCCGCCTGGACGAGCTCGCCCACCCGATCCTCCTCCAGCGACAATCGGTAAATGGCATGGGCCAGCACCAGCGGATCGGCGGCTTTGGCGGTCTTTCCCAAGGCGAAGTCGCGCAGGATGTCCCGGGTTACCGCCGGTGGAATCAGGTCGGCCTGCTGCAGTAGCGCTGCGATTCCGGCGATCGCTTCGGGCCGGCTCGCTTCCCGGAGCAGCTCGGCGCGAAGCTGTTCGATCGGGGCCGTATCGGCGGCCTCCGCGGGACCTCTGGGGTTCGAGGCCAGGAGAAGGACAACAACCGCTGCCGCCCAACGGCGGCCGCACAGGCAATACCGCCAGACGCGCATTGGCTGAGTATACCGGAGGATTACTTGGCGAAGTATCGCCCGATGGCTTCCCGCAAAGCCAGACGCGCGCGGTGGAGCCGGGTCTTCACGGCCGGAACCGACAACCCCAATAACTCGGCGGTATCTTCCGTGGAAAGCTCCTCGACGTCGCGCAAGAGGAACACCGTACGCAAGCCCTCAGGCAGGGCATCCACTGACGATTGGATGTGTTTTCGCAGCTCGTCGGACTGGAGCTGGTCGTCGGGTTGCCTCGACCAGTCCGCGGTGGAACGCATCATCTGACCGCTCTCGGCCACGGCGTCGTTGAGGGCGTTGGGCTCGACGTCGTCGACCGCCACCTCGGGATGGCGGTTGCGACTGCGCAGGAGCATAAGGGCGGCGTTGACCGTCACCCGGTACATCCAGCTACCGAACTGCGCGCGGCCCTCAAAGGTCGGAAGGTTTCGCCACGCCGAAAGGAATGCGTCCTGCAGAATCTCCTGCGCGTCGGTCTCGTTGCGAACGAAGCGCATGGCCAAGCGGTAAAGCTTGTCCTCGTAGCGGCCCACCAGCTCCTCGAAGGCAGCCTCGTCTTTGCTCCGCGCGCGCTCGACCAGGTCCTGATCGCTGAGCCCGGAAGTAGCTTCCGGCGAGGGCGAGGGCGAGCGGTCTGCACTTTCGCGGTTGTTCATCTTCCAAGAGCGAGATACCACAAGTTCGCGATGTCGTCTCTACCTAGAGTAGACCTTCGATCAGTTTAGGATACACTCTCGCAACCTCGCCCCATGGTCGCAGCCATCCTGAAATCGTCCCGCCCCCACCAGTGGGTCAAGAACGTCTTCTTCGTCGGCGCACCCTTGGTCTTCGCCAGGAAGTTCGATGGCCTCTTGGACGTCCTCCACACCGCAGTGGTGGTCGCAGGTTTCTGCCTGATTTCGAGCGCGGTGTATCTGTTCAACGACATCGTCGACGCGGAAAAGGACCGTGCGCACCCGCTCAAGCGCTTTCGCCCGATCGCTTCCGGCGCGCTTTCTATCCCAACCGCCAGGTTGACATCGGTCACATTTGCGTTGCTCGGCATCCTGGCCTGCCTGTCGCGTGGGTCGCTGCCGGCCATCGTTGCGGCAGCCTACTTGGCGCAGAACCTCGCCTACTCGTTCTACCTGAAGCACGTCCCCTTTCTCGACGTGGCGAGCATCGCAGCCGGGTTCCTGCTACGGGTCGTGGCCGGCGCCGCCTCCATCCCGGTTCCGCCATCCTATTGGCTCCTCACTTGTACCTTGCTGCTGGCTTCCTTGCTGGGGTTCGGCAAGCGCGCGCACGAGCTGCGGGTAAGCGGCAACAAGAGCAGCGGACAGCGCAAGGTGCTCGATCGCTACAACCCCAGCGTGCTGCGCTTTCTCATCTACCTGCTTGCCGGGTTGACCCTAGTCGCCTACGTGGGCTACACCCAGTCGCACCACGCGTTGGAATTCTTCGGGACGCGGCGCCTGATCCTGACCGTTCCTTTCGCTGCTTTCGGGGTCTTTCGCTTCATCTGGATCACGCAGCGAAAGGTCGACAGTGAAAGCCCCACCGACTCCATGCTGCGCGACGCCCCCTTCATGATCAACCTGCTCGGCTACGCCGTCGCCATCGTCGCGATCATCTACGCCGGCTGGTAGGCGACGCCTACTTGCTGCAGTACCCGTAGCGGGAGGAGCTGTAGAGCGTGTTGCACGTACCGCCATTCGAGCAAGCAGCGGCGGATGCCGACCGGCTGCATATCGTGTGGCACTTGCCGCTCATGCAGACCGAGCCGGGCTGGCAGTTGTCGGGAGCCACAGAGCAATCAGCGCCCACGGCCTCGGTGTGGCCCGCCGCGCAGTCGCAAACTGTGGCGTCGGTGTTTCCCACCCCGGTTAGACCGGCCACAAAAACACAATTGAACCCGTCGGCCGGCGAGCTGCACGCGGCAGCGCCCGAAGGGTCGCAGGTCTCGACGGGCGGCGAACAGAGGTAGGCCCCGGACAGCGCCTGGTCTCCAGCGTACACGACGTTCTTGGAGCAGCGAGAATTGCTGGGGCAATCGCCGTTGGCGCGGCAGGTCTGGTAGCAAAGGTTCGGGCAACCCTGGTCGGCGATGCAGACTGCTCCCGGCGCGCATTGGCCGACGTCGGCGCCGTTGCAAGCGCCGAGGTGAGAGATAAAGCTTCCGCTTGGGGTTGAGCCCTCGCAAACGAAGCCACTGTCGGAGCTGCTGAAGATGCAACGTTGATCGCATGGACAGCCGTTCTGGCATACCGGGTCGCAGCTGCTGGTCCCGGTGGGTTGGCTTGCGCTGCAACCCGCAAAGGGACCGTACGGCGCCACGGCGTCGGCCACACTGCAGGTGTTTGCCGTGGAGCCGGTCCCGTTTTTCCAGCAGCGACCGTCAGTACCGCACGCAAAGCCATCCGGGCAGGTGCCTGCGGTGCTGCAGAGCAGGCCGCCGGATTCGACCGAGGAGGTGGTGTAGCAGGCGGACGCAGCCAGCGCCGGCAGCAGGCCGAGGGCGATCTTGAACAATCTGGTCATCGCATTTCCATTCCGCCTAGAAGGTCAGCAACGCTCTCGCGCCCGCGTAGCTCGGGGCCACCTCGGGAACAATGCTGGCGGCCGGCCCCTGCGACCTCGAATCCCGCCAAAACAGGTAGGCTCCGACCCCGCCCGCGCCGACGCCGGCGACGAGGCCGACGATGGCCAGGACATTGGCCGCTTTGCCGGTCTTCTCGACGTTGGGGTCGAAGGCTTCATGATTCCTTGAAGCGTCCCGCAGCTTGTTGGCTTCTGCGCTGCCGACCGCTGCCATCGCCGCGGAGAAGATGAGGAATGCCCCGCCGCCTCCAACCAGGCCCCAGGCCAACCAGTTGCGCTTCGGGCGCGGCTCTCCCGCCGGCTGGGTCAGGTCCACTCCTGCGGGTTCGGCGCTCGGCGGATTGGCGGGCAGCACGGCTCCCGTCGGGCCAGCCCCGGGATACGCCCCCTCTTCCGGCGCAGCCGGGCCAGCCGGATTGGCGGTGGCTGGCGCAGGTGATGGCGGAGCCGACGGAACCGCCGTGGCCGCAGCCGCGCCCCCGCTCCTGCGTCGCTCGTCGATGGTGCGTTCCAGCTCGGCGATCTTGCGCTCCACATCGGGGCGATTGCTCGCCTCGGGACGCTTGCGCAGGTAGTTCTTGTAGGACCTGACCGCGTCTTCGGGACGATCCCACAGTCGGTAGGCCTGCCCGATGTTGTAAAGCAAGGCGGGATCCTCCACCAGCAAGTAGGCCTTCTCGTAGGCGTCAATCGCATCACCATACTTGCCCACGTCATAGAGGCGCGTCGCCCTCTCGTAGAGCTCCTTGGCCTGGGCCTTCTTGTCGGCCTCGGTCTGCGCCCGAGCGATCGCGGGAACCGATACGCAAAGGACAAGAGCCACGAACGCAAGCCAGCCGCGTCTTCCTTTTCCTGGATTCATCACCATTCCGTTCGACATAGACACTGCAAAGCCCGCGAGAGGCAGGCAAACGAAGAGTACCGCAAGGGTTCCCGCCGGGTCAAAGCGCTTGCGGCCGGACCAGGGTTAGCCCGGGGTTTAGCCTCGCACGCAATTGCGACCGGCGGCCTTGGCCTCATAGAGGCGCTCGTCGGCGCGCTTGATGAGCGCCGCCGCGCCCGGCGCTTCCGGGTCCAGGGTTGCCACGCCCATGGAGATGGTGACCGGGATCTGCGTCCCCTCGAAGCGAAACTCGGTGGTTTCGACGATGCGGCGAATCTTCTCGGCGAACTGATGGGCGTTGTGGCAATCGATCTCGGGCAAGATGATGGCGAACTCTTCGCCGCCGTAGCGCGCGAAAATGTCCTCGGTGCGAATCTTCGCCTTGATGGTCAGCGACAGTGTCTTCAGCACGGCGTCGCCCGCCAGATGGCCGTGCGTGTCGTTGACCTCTTTGAAATGGTCGAGGTCGAACATGACCATCGAGAGCTCGCGTCGGTAGCGACTTGCCCGCGCGATTTCACGCGTCAGAGCTTCAGAAAAGTACCTCTTGTTGAAGATCTGCGTGAGGCCATCGACGGTGGTCAGACGATAGATCTCTTCGTGGTAGGCACGCTCGATGTTCCCACCTGACAGGAACTTGAAAATCGTCCGGCCGATTTTGATCAGGTCCCCATCCACCAGAGTGCGTTCTTCCACCAGCTCGTCATTGACGTAGGTTCCGTTGGTCGACCCGAGGTCGCGAATGCGCACCGAGCGCCCGCCGTTGATGATCTTCGAGTGCGCGCGAGAAACCGACTCTTGATCGATCTGGATGTCGCACTTGTTGGATCGCCCGAGCGTGAGTGACGGCGCATCGAGGTTGTGCTTTTGTCCGAGCTCGCTGCCGTAGATCACCACCAGGCAGGCTTCCTTGGTGGGAGGGTGCTCGGTGATGCGGTTGATACTCGTGACGACTGTCTTCGCCCGAACGCGCTCGAGGTCAGGCGCCGTATCGTCTCGTTTGGGGGGATTGCGTGCCACTGGTCCGCTTCCAGGTTAGGGCAGGATCCGCGATCGGTAAAGATGGAGGATTATTTGACACATACACCTACATGTATGACTTTGGGTGTATGCGGTTGCGGGTCAGTAGTCGAAATTCCACTCTAGCAGCTTTTGCATCTGCTCTCGCGGCCACCCTCGCTGCCGGCGCAGCGGTCGCCCAGGACATCGCTCTCGACCTCCCGGGAGAGTCCAGCATGGAGCCCTCGGTCGCTCTCGAAACCTTGTCGCGCCAGGGTTCGCATTTCGTGGCGGATCTGGAAGGCGGCGGGCTTGCAGAGCTCACCTTGAACCCGATCCTGCAAAAGGCAGTCGACGAGGTATTGGCGTCGCACAACTTGCCCTTCTCGGCCGCAGCGGTGATTTCGATTCCGGACGGCAGGGTGCTCGCGCTGTCGGGCTACTCAAGAACCGACCCCACGCTCGATGCCGCCACGCTTGCGCTGCGACCTTGGGCCCCTGCCGCGTCGGTGTTCAAGGTGGTGGCGGCCTCGGCGCTGTTGCAGGAGGGCCACCTCGATCCGGAAACCCGGGTTTGCTACCACGGCGGCGTTTCGTCGGTTCTGCACGACAATCTGGTCGACATGCCCGCCATCGACCGAAGCTGCGCCACCCTCGCCTATGGCATCGGCAAATCGCAGAACGCAATCATCGCGAAGCTCGCCTCCCGCTACCTGCAACCCGAACAGTTGGAACGGATAGCGGCGGCATTCGGGTTTGGCGAAGAGCTTCCCTTCGACGCGCCCGTCGAGCCGTCGGAAATCGATGTCCCGCGCGAGCCCCTCGAATTCGCGCGAACCGCCGCCGGGTTCTGGCATAGCTCGCTGTCGGCCCTTCACGGCGCCCTGCTAGCGGCAACCATCGCCAATCGCGGCGAGATGCCCGGCGCCCACATCATTGACCGTGCCCTCGATGCGCAGGGAAATCCCGTCCAGCTGCCACCCCACCCTTCCCGCCGAGTTCTAGATCCAAGCGTGGCCGGGCAGGTCGGGCGCATGATGCAACTGACGACCAGCATGGGCACGGCACACCGAAGCTTCCGGGATCGACGGGGAAACCCCACGCTTCCGGTCGAGGTTGCCGGTAAGACCGGCACTCTTTTCTACCGCGGCCGTCCGAGCGATCCGTCACTACCGGGCAGCAAAGCCCTGTCGGCCGGGGATCGGCTTGGCTACAGTTGGTTCGTGGGGTACGCGCCCGCGGACAAACCCAAGATTGCCTTCGCGGTTTTGCTGGGAAACCCGTCCGCCTGGCAGCTCAGGGCGCACGTGGTCGCCCGGCAGGTGGTGGCTGATTACCTGGCAGCCCAGAACCCCAATCATCCCGCTCGCATGCTCGCCCGTCGGTAAACCGACACCGGTCGACGTCACGCCCCCCATGCAAGGTTTCGCTGCCGACGCCTTCTGTGGCCAACTTGTCGGCACACTTTCGCGTGAGGGCTGATACAATATTGATGCCTTCTGTACGGCCTGGGAATCGATGTCGCTGCTTTTCGACTGGCTCGAGCGCGCAGTGAAAGGCCGAACCGCCAGCGGTGGTTCGGGGCATGCGATCATCTACCACGACACGTATTTGTCCTGGCGAGGGCTTTTCCACCGCGTCGACCGCCGGGCGCGCGAATTGGAGTCGATGGGAATCGTGGCCGGCGATTGGGTCGGACTGATGCTCGGGAACGATCCCGAGCTTGTCGTGTTGGCGCTGGCGCTCTCGAAGCTCGACGCTGTCGTTGTGCCCATCGATCCCACCACGGGCGGCCGCGATCTGGACATGACCCTCGAATCGGCGCCCCTGCGCGCGATAGTAACCCGGCCGAACGCCATCGATCCGCTGGCCGCACCGTCGGGTACCCTGCGCCTCGACGGAAATGTCCACCTCCCGCGAGTGGCCTCCGAAAGCCGCCACCGCATCTCGGGCACCCTGCTGTCCTGCGCGTTTTATCAGCGCACCCGCCCCGCTTCCGGCTCGATCGACACGCCCGTCGTGGTGCTCTTCACTCTGGATTCGGGCGGCGATCCCAAGGCCGTGGTCAGGGGTGAGAGCGAGCTCCGCGGTATCGCCGATAGCCTCGCCCGCGCATTCGACCTGGGTTCGACATCGAACGTGCTCGGCGCCGCGCCACTTTTCGACAGCCAGGGATTTGATTTCGGTCTCTTGGCCGCGCTACCCCACGGGGCGACGCTTTTCCTCGACGACGGTACAGCCGGGCCTCGTATCGCGAAGGCGCTGGTTGACCACGACATCGATCTCTTCGCGACCACGGCCCGCGAATTCGCAGCGCTTGCCCGGCTTAGCAACGCAAGGCCGCTTCGGAACCGCACGCGCCTGGTTTGTTCCGGCGTGCCCCTGCCGTCCGCGGTCGCCCGCAGCTTTCGTGAGCGCTTCGGCGTACCCGTGCTTTCCTGCTACCACAGCTGCGAGACCGGGCCCGCGGCCGTCGACATGCAGGGCAGCAGCCCGGACAGCGTAGGCAAGCCGCTCCCCGGCGTGGACATCAAGATCGCCACCGGCGCCGGCGAGGCGCTCGCACGCGGCATTTCCGGTCCGGTGTGGGTCAAAGGCCCTGGCGTAGCGAGGACGTTCCTGCCGGTCCTACCCGGACGCGCGGGACAGACCGCGGTCGGGCGATGCCAGGCGGACGGCTGGATGCGAACCGGCGACGTGGGCTACTTCAGGAGCGACGACCACCTCGTGCTCACCAACCGTGAAGACGATATCGTACGGGTCGACCGCCGACGGGTCGCCTTGGGTGAAATCGAAAGCTGCCTGGAAGCGCTGGCCAACGTGAAGGCGGCGCAGGCCCATGTCGAGTACGACGAAACCGGTTCCAGCCACATCGTGGTTCGCATCACGCCGGGCGGACGGTGCAAGTCGAGCGCCATGCTCGACCACTGCGCAAAGCAGTTGGCCCCGCACAAAGTGCCCAAGCGTATCGAGATCACGGAGTAGTCCCTGGAAAAGCAGCGGATTCGCGCTAACGTCGGGCGGCTCCATGCTTCCCATCGTTGACTCGCACTGCCACCTGGATTTCGAGGACTTCCGCGACGATCTTCCCGTCGTGCTAGAGCGGGCGCGCGGCGCGGGCATCATAGCCATGGTTTGCGTGGGCTCGGGCGGGGATCTGGCCACCGCCGAAGGTGCGGTCGCGTTGGCGGAGAAGGAGCCGGACGTCTTCGCAGCCATCGGTATTCACCCCCACGACGCCGCCAAGATCACGGCCGATTTCTGGCCCGCGCTGGAAGATCTGGCGAAGAAGCCGCGCGTGGTGGGCATCGGTGAAACGGGCCTTGATTATTATTATGACCATTCGCCGCGCGACGTGCAGCGCCAGGTGTTCGAGCGCTTTCTGCGACTTTCCGTGGCCGCGAATCGACCCGTGATCTGCCACGTGCGCGACGCTCACGAGGACGCGGCAGCGGTGCTGCGCGCAGGGCCGTTGCCGGATGCCGGCGGCGTGATCCACTGCTTTTCCGGCAATGTGGATCATGCCCGCCGCTATCTCGACCTGGGCCTCTTCTTGTCGTTTTCGGGCGTGCTGACTTTCAAGAAGGCCGATGACATCCGTCAGGCGGCGGCCTACGCGCCCGCAGACCGTATCCTGGTCGAGACCGATTCCCCATACCTGGCGCCGATCCCGCATCGCGGCCAGCGCAACGAGCCCGCTTTCGTCGCCAAGACCCTGGAGGCTTTGGCCCAGGTCCGCGGAATTCCCCTCGCGCACGCCGCCGAGGCCACGACCGCGAACGCCTTCCGCCTGTTTCGATTGACCCTGCCCGGTGCCATCGCCCTGCCTTGACCGTTGACCCTCGCCGGCCGGCGTTCGATACTCCCGCCGTGCCGACGCCAGACATCCCGATGGTCCGCATCCAGCTTCGCTACCCTGACGAAGCCACCTTCATTCAACGATACGCCCCCAACGTCACCCGCGGAGGCATCTTCCTTGCCAGCCGCACGCCGCATCCGGTAGGCACGGTGATTGGATTCGAGGTTGCGGTCCTGCAAGGTCCGCCCATGTTGGCGGGCACGGGCAAGGTAACCTGGGTGCGCGAGTTCAACCCCGACGAGCCACAGCGCGCGCACGGCATGGGCGTGCAATTCCGAGAGCTGGCGCCCGAGTGTCGTCCTCTGCTCGACAAGCTTCTGGCCCACAAGGCCGCGCCACCTCGCTATACGCCCGGTGTGGCGGCCACGGCGCCGCCGGCGAGCACCGCGGTCCGAGAATCCGGCACACGCTCCGTTACCACGGGATTGGAAGGCGATCCGAGCACCTGGATCGACGATCAGGCGATGAAACGCGTTGCCGATCGGGCCCGGCTGCTGGCCAGCCGAATCGACGACGTGGAGGCCCTGCGGGTGCACGAGCGCGAGGAGCCGTCAACCTTGGAGGAGGCCCTGGCGGGCCTTCCGCGCCTGCTGGGCGCCAAGCGTCAGTAGGGCAATGTCGGTGGTGATTTCCGAGCCATGCTCTGGTGAAATCGGAGAAGCCAGGTAGGATATCACCCATCGCCCGTCCTGGCAGGCGTAGACCCTGAGCGGATCACGACAAGGCATGAAAAGACGGAAGATCTCCACTCGCAGTGTTGAACGCCTCAGCATCTATCGGCGTGCCCTGCTCCACGGCGGTCCCGAATTCGGACCGAGTGTGTACTCTCATCAACTGGCCTTGGCCTGTCAGCTGACGGCCGCGCAGGTCCGGCGCGATCTGATGGCTATCGGCTACAGCGGAAATCCGAACAGCGGCTACGACGTCAAGCGCTTGCTTCGCTCGTTGGCCGCTTTCCTCGATTCCCAGGAGATGCGCGCGGTAGCCATCGTCGGCATGGGCTATCTCGGCCGGGCCATTGCAGCCTTCCTCGCCAACCGTTCTCACAAAATCAAGCTGGCCGCAGCGTTTGACGTGGACCTCGACAAGATCGGCCTTACTTTCAGCGACGTGCACTGCTACTCGGTCAGGCAGATGCAGGAGGTTCTCGAAGAGCACGGCATCGACATCGGCATCATCACCGTCCCGCAGGAGCACGCCCAGCACGTGGCCGAACAGCTGGTTGCCGCCGGCGTGACTGGCGTTCTCAATTTTGCCCCGATCGTCTTGCGCCTGCACGAACGCATCTATGTCGAGAACATCGATATGACTGTCGCACTGGAGAAGGTCGCCTTCTTCGCGCGAAGGAACCAACGCGCCAAGCGAAGGTGACCGGTCAGTTTGGCGAGCGCGCGAGGCGCCGTACAACTTTGCGTGGCAGCGCCCACAGATCCTCCACGCCGGGCACTCGGAACAACGCCAGGCAGCCCACATAGGCCAGGAAGGCCACACCGATTGCGCCGAACAGGGCCAGCGCGTGCGCCAACCGGTGCAAGCCCCAAGGCCAAGCCGCCGCAGGGACCATGTGCAACACGCGCGCGGCGCCTGCCCACGCGACGAACGCGATCGCGCCCAGCACCACGTTGGCGATGATCATCAGGGTTACGTTGCGCAACCATCTGGGCGTAGCGGTGCTGCCGAGCACGCGGCGAAACCACAAGCGCAAGATCGACAAGTTGACCAGCGCCGCGACTGTGGTGCCCAGCGCCAGGCCGGGCGTCCCGAGCGTGCGGTAGGTCAGGCCGTTGAAGAGCAGGTTGGCAGCCACCGACGCAATCGACGCAAACATGGGCACGCGGGGGCGGTCGATGGCAAAAAACGCCGGAGCGAAGACTTTTACCAGGCTGTAGGGCAACACGCCCAGCATGTAGGCCTGGACGATCGGCACCGTCGCCTCGGTGTGGATAGGCAGAAATTTTCCACCTTGGAACAGCAATTCCACCACCGGCTCGGCCAGGACGATCAGTCCCACCGCCGACGGAAACGCCAGCAGCCAGACCCCGTGCGCACCGTCGGACACGCGCGCGATCAGGGCATTGCGATCGCCGCGCGCAGCCTCGTTCGACGCGCGCGCCGTGGTCACCGTGGCCAGCGCAACACCGAACAGCCCAACCGGGAGATAGAACAGGCGGAAGGCGTTCTGCAGGTAGGTCAAAGGCCCGCTGCCCAGCGCAGCCGCGTATTGGGTGTTGACGAACACGTTGATCTGGATGGCGGCCAGCCCGATGGTGGCCGGTCCCATCAGGCGGACGATGCGGCGAACGTCGAGGTCGTGCAGCAGCCCGCGCAGCCGGGGACGCACGCGATAGCCAAGCCTGTGCAGGCTGGGAAGTTGGACCACCGCCTGCACCAGGCCCGCGGTCGCGGTGCCAGCGCTCCACACGATCATGCCGGTGCGATCGCCCAGGTGCAGCGCGAGCAGCGCCACGCCGCAAGCGATGCTGGTGACGTTGAACATCGCCGGCGCGTAGGCCGGCGCAAGGTAGCGCTGCTGGGCGTTCAGCATCCCCATCCACACCGCGCTCACGCTGACCAGGGTCAAAATCGGCATCATGATGCGGGTGAGGAACCCGGCCGTCATGACCCGTGCGGCGTCCCCGCCAAAGCCCCGCGTGATGAGAGATACCAGCTCATCCGCCCACACGAAGCCGGCCAGGCAAAGCACGCCGGTGACGAGGAGAATCCCTCCGAGGACCAGGTTACCGAGCCGATAGGCGCGTTCCTGACCGCCCTTGACCATGGCGTCGCTGAAGGTGGGGACGAAGGCGCTCGACAGGGCCCCTTCGGCGAACAGGTCCCGCAAGAGGTTGGGGATGCGAAATGCGGCGACATAGGCGTCGGTCAGCCCGCTGACCCCGAAGACGCGGGCGAAGATCGAATCGCGCGCCACGCCGAGAACGCGCGATACCAAGATCGCGACACTTACGTTGGCTGAAGATCGGATGGTGCTGGCCACTGCCGGTCCACGTTAGCGGCCCGTGCCCGCGCCGTCCATTTCCCGCCGGTTGGGGTCTACCGCCCTACTCCTTCGGCGGCTGGTACGGGCGGCGCGGGAAGGGCTGCGGTTGGCGCACCGGCGGCGCGGGGGTCACCTCGCTCGCAAGTCCGAGCTGGTCGCGCAGATCCATGTAGTCGGTGCTGACGCTCCAGCGGATGAGATCCTTGACCGCAGCCTCGGGATCCCCAGCTTGGGTGTCGGAGGAACGCAGCATCTCGCGCACGGCTGCTGCAGCGTCCCCGCAGAAAAGCAGACCGGCACGGTCAGCGCTCTGGTTGGCCCCGGCAGACCATGCCTCCAGGTTGACCCGGGACGGGTCGGCCACGATTTGCTCGATGGCGGATCCCGCCGAGGCAAGCGTGAGCGGCTGCACCGTCCTCTGCAGGAACCCGGCGTACTTCTTCACCGACCCCGTGTCGATGCCCGGCAGCTCGAACTCTGGGTGAACCAACTTCACGGCTGCCGCGACGATCACCCGCAGCTCGTCGAGGGAAGAAACCGCCTCGGGCGAAAGCAGGAACTGGTCCGCGCGCAGCCGCACCAGCCGGCGTGCCAGGAAGAACGCCAAATCACGCTCTGACCGCCCGGCAAGCAAATCGCGCCCAAGCAGGAAGGACGGAACCACCTGTTGCCCTTCCAGGACGATGCGCAGCTCCAGCTCGCCGGGGGCGTCCGGCGCCACATAAACCGGCGGAATAGCGACGCTGAGCAGGCGACACGCATGGCTTATCATCTGCCCCACGGCCGAGCGGTCCGCGGTCAAGTCCACCCTTTGCGCCGGGTTCAAGCCTAGCGACACCGCGTCCTTGGCCCGGGCCATCGCCACGCCCGCACTGACCACCGACAGGACGTGAGAAATCGACCATTCCTGGCGCGGGCTGCTGATGAACCGCTGCCACATCGCTTCGGCCACCGGCATGCGACTTTGCGGCAGCTCTGCGGGGATGGTGCGCTCGTAGAAAGCCTGTTCCTGGGGAATGGCCTGCCCCATCGCCACCAGCGCCCCGCTGGTGCAGTGCAGGCGATCGTAGATTTGGTGTTTGCCGTACATGCGGGCTAGCGCGCGGATGTGCTTGGCCATATCCTCGAAGTCGGAAGAGCCTTCGAGCAGCGCCTCGCGCGCCTTGACCGCATCGTTTAGCTTCGGCGCCCCCATCATCTCATACATGTCCGCTAGCACTTCGCGGTAGCGGTTGTCCTCGGGTGCCAGCTCCGCGCAGGCTTCGTAGGCGGCCAGCGCAGCGTCGCGTTCGTGCAGGCGTTTGCGACAGATGTCGCCGAGCTTGCGCCACAAGGCGACGACCTGCTCGCGTTTGTCGGGCGGCAGAGGGGCCCCCACGCGCTTGATCATGCGCCGGTAGTTGCGCGCCAGCTCGCGCCAGGCGTTCTGCGCGGTCAGGATGCGCTCGATGCGGCCGAACGTCCTTTCGTCGTTGGCGTCCTCGTCGAGCACGAGGTTGTAGACCTCCACCGCCCGTTCGGTGGACTTGAGCTCGTAGTTCAGAATGTTGCCCATGGCCACCAGGCAGCGGGCCCGCGTCTGGCCAGTCTCGACTTTCACCAGCCGTTCCAGAATCTCCACCGCGCGCGCCCATTCCTTGGCCTGGGTGTAGATCTCGAACACCTCGTGTAGGGTCACGGCATCGTCAGGGCGCATGGCCAGCATGTCGAAGTAGGTCTTGATCGACGCATGCAGGTCGCCCAAGGTCTCGCGCTGGGTCTTTGCGATCTTGGTCAGGACGTCGAGCTTTTCGTCGTCCGATTTCGCGCCGGCCAAGAGCACGCGCTGCTGCTCGATCAACGCCTCGGCGCCTTCCGGACCTTGGCTAGCCAGGCGTCCGTGGGCGCGGGCCAAGCCCTCCCGGCAGCTCGCTTGGTCGGGCGCTAGCTCCAGCGCGCGGGTGAATGCCACGGCGGCCGCGTTGGCATCACCCAGCGAAAGCTGCGCGTTGCCCAGGCCCTCCAGAAACTCCGCTTGCTCCTCGGTGGTCAGCTTGGCGTCCGAACGGGCCATGATGGCCGGAACCGCGGTGACCACGTCCTGCCACCACTTCTCTGCCAAAGCCAGCGACGCCCAACGCAGCAAAGCCGGCAAGTAGGTCGGGTCGTCGCCATGGGCGTTGCGGTAGCTGACCCGGGCGCGCTCGTTGTCGCCCAACATCTGCGCAGCCCAGCCTGCACGTTGAAACAAGCGCGCCGCCTGCGCCCCGCCCGCCTCGGTTCCGGAGGCGAGGGATTCGTAAAGTGGCAACACGGTCGCCCAGTCCTTGCGATCCCAACCAATTTCCGCCAACGCCTCGGCGGCCGGGCGGTTGGCCGGATCGGCGTCGAGCGCGCGTCGGTACATCTCGCTCGCGCTGTCCAGGTCGGAAAGGTGGGTCCGATAGATGTCGGCGGCGTCAAGGCTGTAGCCAACTCGTCGTTCGACGTCGCGCGATGCCCCGCCGGCTGACGCCAGGCAAGTCGCGGCCCGGGAATAATCACCGTGCAGCCGGTACAGGTCCACCAGTCCGCGCAAGGCCGTGGGATGGGTCGGATCCGCCGCCAAGGCAGCCTCGAGGGCTTTCTGGGCCGCCGCGGAATCGCCGAGTTGCTCCTGGTACCAAGTCGACATCGCGGCGTACATCGCTGCCTGCTTTTCCGCAGGCTCAGCTTGCGCGGCCACCGCCATGCATTCTTGCAGCAGGTCGGGAAAGCGCCCCAGCGACCCCGTCACCCTGGCCAGCTCGGCGACTGCTTCTTCGTTGCTCGGGTCATCCTGAAATGCGGCCATGAAGGTCAGGTAGGCGCGCTCGGTGTCTTGCAGGTTCTTCTCGAAGATTTGCGCCGCGTGCACCAAATGGCGCGCGCGACCTGCGGCCGTGGTCGACGCCTCGGCCCTTTCAATCAGCAGTCCCGCCAAATCTTCCCAACGCCCTTCGCGGGTGAGTACGCGCGCGACCTGGCGATATTCGTCGGCGCTCATCTGATCCTCGGTCTGGGGGCCTGGGGTCTCCGGATATTCGGTGGTCATCATCTTCTCCCTGCTGGACTTGCGGGCCATGGGTGCCGACCTCGACGCCATCCCATCCTCAGCCCGTGACAATATTGGCCGCGCTTCCCCTCGTCAACCGCGTCTCAGGTCCCGAGCTGCTGATTTTCGTCCGCTGCCAGGTTTCGCTTGTGCGCGGCGGACGTTTTCCGCATGATCCGCTCCGCCCATGGAAGCATCAAGCAACGCTGCCGCGAAGAAGACGCCGCTCTACGGCGAGCATCAACGCCTGGGCGCCAAGCTGATCGATTTCGGGGGCTGGATGATGCCGGTCAACTACCCTCCCGGCATCCTCGAGGAGCACAAGGCAACCCGCAGTGCCGTAGGCGTTTTCGACGTCTGCCACATGGGCGAAATCCACTTTCGCGGCAAGCGCGCGGCCGAGGCAGTGCAGCGGCTGGTCACCAACAAGGTCGGCGCCTTGCTGGATGGTGGCGCCATGTATGCCGTTGCCTGTCACGAAAGCGGCGGCATCGTGGACGATCTCATCGTCTATCGGGTGGCAGCCGAGCACTTCCTGATCGTGGTCAACGCCTCCAATATCGACAAGGATTTCAGCCACTTCTCCAGCAATGTCGGATCTTGGTGCGAGATCAAGAACGAATCAGATGCCACGGCGCTGATCGCCTTCCAGGGACCCAAGGCGGCGTCTGCGCTGGCTGGGCTGACCAAGTCCGACCTGGCCTCCCTGCGATCGTTCAGGTTCTTGCCCAACCGGCAGGTCGCAGGACTGCCCGCGTGGATTGCCCGCACCGGCTACACCGGAGAGGATGGTTTCGAGATCTTCACCCCCGCCGAGCATGCGGTCGCCATGTGGAATGCGCTGCTGGACGCGGCCGCGAGTGCGGGCGGCAAGCCGGTCGGCTTGGGCGCGCGCGACACGCTGCGACTAGAGGCACGCCTAAGCCTTTATGGCAACGACCTGTCCGACACCACGACGCCGCTCGAAGCCGGGCTTGGCTGGGTGGTGAAGCTCGACGCTGGCGATTTCATCGGCAAGGCGGCGCTCGTGCGCCAGCGCGAAGCCGGGCTGGCCAGAAAGCTGGTTGGGTTCGAGATGCGCGAGCGTGGCATTCCCCGGCACGGCTACCCCGTCAAGGACGCCCAGACCGGCGCGACGCTCGGCGAAGTCAGCTCGGGCGGCGTCGGCCCCACCGTGGGCAAGAACATCGGCATGGGCTACGTTCCCGCGGCCCACGCAGAGCCGGGCTCGCGCCTCGTCATCGATTGCCGCGGCAAACCTGCCTTGGCCGAGGTCATCAAAGGGCCCTTCTACCGCCGGGCGGGCGGGTAAGATTTCGTTTCTAGGATTTCGTTTCAAGGAGCAGCGAAAGAACATGAGCGACACGTATCCGAGCGATCTTCTCTACACCGAAGACCATGAATGGGCGCGCCGGGAGGGCAACCTGGTTACCATCGGTATCTCCCAATTCGCCGTGGAGCAACTCGGCGACGTGACCCAAGTCGACCTTCCACGCGAGGGCGAGATGCTCAAGCAGCACGATCCGTTCGGCTCGGTCGAATCGGTGAAGGCGGTGTCGGACGTGTTCACGCCGATTTCGGGCAAGGTGGTCAAGGTCAACACGACCCTGCAGGATTCCCCGGAATACGTGAACGAAGAACCCTACGACGGCGGCTGGATGATCCAGGTTGAAGCGTCGAATCCCGACGAGCTCAAGCAGCTCATGGACGTCGCCGCGTACGAAACCTTCCTGAAGGAACACGAGGACTGATAGCCGCGCAATGCCCGCACCCAAGCAGGACGAATTTCTTCACCGCCATCTCGGCCCGAGGCCAGCGGATCTGGCTGCCATGCTACAAACGGTTCGGGCTGCTTCGCTCGACGAGCTGGTCGACCAGACCGTTCCCGCCGCCATCCGAACCGCGCGCCCGCTGGCCCTGGCGCCGGCGCTCAGCGAATACGAAGCACAGTGCGAATTGCGCCGCCTGGCTGGCCGCAACCGGCGCGTGCGCTCCTTCATCGGCATGGGCTACGCCGAAGCCATCATGCCGCCGGTCATCCAGCGCAACATCCTGGAGAATCCCGGCTGGTACACGGCCTACACGCCCTACCAGGCCGAGATTTCCCAGGGGCGACTGGAAGCCCTGCTCAACTTCCAGACCATGGTGATGGAGTTGTGCGGAATGGACGTGGCCGGAGCATCGCTGCTGGACGAGGCCACCGCGGCCGCCGAGGCCATGCACATGTTCGCGGGCGTGTGCGAAAACGAGAAGGCCAAGATCTTCTTCGTTTCCGAGCTGTGCCACCCGCAAACCATCGCCGTGGTTCACACGCGGGCGGCCCCACTCGGCATCGAGGTCGTGGTCGGCGATCACGCCAGCTACGCCTTCGACGGCCAGTGCTTCGGGGCGCTTCTGCAATACCCGAGCACCGACGGCAAGCTGTTCGACTACCGCGGCTTTTGCGACAAGGCCCACGCGGCTGGCGCGCGCGTCGCCGTCGCCGCCGACCTGCTTGCCCTGGCACTGCTGGTGCCGCCCGGTGAGCTGGGCGCCGACGCGGCGCTGGGAAGCGTGCAACGCTTCGGTCTGCCGCTCGGCTACGGCGGCCCACACGCTGCCTTCTTCGCCGCGCGCAAGGAATACACGCGCAAGATGCCCGGCCGGCTCATCGGCGTGTCAAAGGACTCGCACGGCCACACCGCGTATCGGCTGGCGCTGCAAACCCGCGAGCAGCATATCCGCCGCGAAAAGGCCACCAGCAACATCTGCACCTCGCAGGTCCTGCCCGCGGTGATGGCCAGCATGTTCGCCGTGTATCACGGCGCCGAGGGCATCCGGGCCATCGCAACCCGGGTCGCCAGGCTGGCTGCCTGCCTTGCCCAGACCCTCGCCAACGCCGGCCTTCGCGTAGCGACCACGTCGGTCTTCGACACGGTTCGCATCGACGCCACCCAGCCCGCCATCGCGGCCTGCCACGCGCGCGCCGAAGCGTCCGGGATCTGCCTGCGCCAGCTCTCGTCCACCGCGCTGACCATTACCCTGGACGAAACCTCCACCCTGGCCGACGTGGAAGCCGTCGTGCGCGTGATGGCGCCGGTGGCGGCATCCGAAGTCAATCTCGATCAGGCCGCGCCCGCCATTCCCGGCCCGCTCGCGCGCACCAGCGCGTATCTGCAGCATCCGGTCTTCTCGGCCCATCGCTCAGAGACCGAGATGATGCGCTACCTTCGGCAATTGCAGGCCAAGGATCTCTCGCTCGCCGACTCGATGATTCCGCTTGGGTCGTGCACCATGAAGCTGAATGCGGCGGCCGAGATGTTGCCCATCACCTGGCCCGAATGGAGCAACGTTCACCCGTTCGTGCCCTGCAAGTTCGCCGAGGGCTACGTGGCAATCGTGACCGATCTGGAAATGATGCTGGCGGAAATCACCGGCTTCGAGGGTGTGTCGCTGCAGCCGAACGCGGGCTCGCAGGGCGAATACACCGGCCTTTTGGTGATTCGCAAGTACCACGAGACCAAGGGACAGGCCGGGCGCGACGTGTGCCTGATTCCCGCGTCCGCGCACGGGACCAACCCGGCGTCCGCGGTGATGGCGGGTTTCCGGGTGGTGGTCGTCGCGTGCGATGGCGCTGGCAACGTCGACCTGGCGGACCTGACCGAAAAGGCCAAGACCAACGCCGACAAGCTGGCGGCATTGATGCTGACCTATCCGTCCACCCACGGCGTGTTCGAGGAAGACGTGCAGAAGATCTGCCAGGTCGTGCACGAGCATGGCGGCCAGGTCTACATGGACGGCGCCAACATGAACGGCCAGGTGGGCCTGTGCCGTCCGGCCGAGCTGGGCGCTGACGTGTGCCACATCAACTTGCACAAGACCTTCGCCAGCCCGCATGGCGGCGGCGGTCCCGGCGCAGGTCCCATCGCGGTGGCCGCGCACCTGGTGCCTTTCCTGCCCGGCCATCCTGTGATTCAAGTCGGTTCCGAACAGGGCATCGGCGCAGTTTCCGCCGCGCCGTGGGGCAGCGCGAACATCCTGCTCATCGCCTGGGCCTACACCCGCATGATGGGCGCCGACGGGCTGAAGCAAGCGACCCAATACGCAATCCTGAACGCGAACTACATCGCCGAACGGCTGCACGAGCATTACCCGGTCGTCTATCGCGGCAAACAGGGCCGGGTTGCGCACGAATGCATCGTGGACTTGCGCCCGCTCAAGAAGAGCGCCGGCATCGAGGCCGAAGACGTGGCCAAGCGGCTGATGGACTACGGCTTTCACGCCCCGACCATGTCGTTCCCGATTCCGGGCACCTTGATGATCGAGCCGACGGAAAGTGAATCGAAGGCCGAGCTCGACCGTTTCTGCGACGCCATGATCGCGATTCGCCAAGAAATCCGCGAAATCGAAAACGGCATCCAGCCGCGCGAAGACAACCTGCTCAAGAATTCCCCGCACACGGCAGAAGCCCTGCTCGCCACCGAGTGGACGCATCCCTACCCGCGCGAGCGCGCGGCCTACCCCCTGCCCTACCTGCGCGCGCACAAATATTGGCCGCCGGTCGGACGGCTCGACAACGTGCTTGGCGACAGACAGTTCGTGTGCAGTTGTCCCCCGGTTTCGAGCTACTAAAGCACCATGGCAAGCACAAACCTCAGCTTCAAATGCAAGGACGAGCACCTGGCCTGGCTCGCCACCCAGGCCATCTTGCCGGCGGGATTCCGCGTCGGCAGCACGCGCTTCGATTTCGCTCCGGTCGAGGTTCCCAAACCCGCGGCCATGAACCTGACCTTGATTGCGCTGGATAAGGCGACGCCCGACTTCGCCGCCATGTTCACCCGCAACGCCTTTCCCGGCGCGCCGGTGATTTTGGGCCGCAGGCGGCTCGACCAGGCCACGCTGGGCGCCGTGGTGGTGAACAACAAGATTTCCAACGTGTGCGCCCCGGGCGGCGTGGCCGCAGCCGAGCGAGTGTGCGCGGGCGTGGCCAGCGTGTTGGGCCTGACCGCAAGCCAGGTCGTTCCCAGCTCCACCGGCGTCATCGGCTGGCAGATCCCGGTCGACGCCATGCTGGCCGCGATTCCCGCCGCCGCACAGAGGCTGGGCCGCGCGACCTTGCTCGACGCTGCCCAGGCCATCATGACCACGGATCTCTATCCCAAGGTCCGGCGCGCGAGCGTGGGCGACGGCAGCATCGTCGGGATCGCCAAGGGCGCCGGCATGATCGAGCCCAACCTGGCCACCATGCTGGTCTACCTGCTCACCGACCTGGCGGTCCCGCGCGCGACGCTGCGGCGCCTGTTGCCCGCCGCGGTTGCCACCAGCTTCAATTCCATCAGCATCGACAGCGACACCAGCACCTCGGACACGGTCCTGCTGCTGTCGTCAGGTCGAATTGCCTGCCCCGACGAAGCCGCGTTCGCGCAGGCGCTCGGCAGCGTGTGCCGCGATCTGGCCGAGGACGTGGTTCGCAACGGCGAAGGCGTACGGCACGTGATGCGGGTGCAGGTCCAATCGGCGCCCGATGAGACCATCGCGCGCAGCCTGGCCAAGGCCGTTGTGAATGCGCCGCTTTTCAAGTGCGCGATCGCCGGCAACGATCCCAACGTGGGCCGAATCATCCAGGCCGTGGGCAAGCACATCGGCGCAGAGGCGCTGGCCCTCGACGTCTCGAAGATGCGTATCGTGCTCGGCGGCCACACCATCTTTGAAAGCGGCTGTTTCCGCCTCGACCCTGCCGCCGAACAGGCCCTGACCGCGCACCTCAAGACCGCCGAGCTGTACAGCAGTGCGGTTCCCATCAACGGCGTCTTCAAGCCAACCGTAGATTTCCCGCCGCACGAGCACTGTGTGGAGCTGGACATCGATCTCGGCGCCGGCGGCGCGAGCGCGACGGTGTTCGGTGCCGACCTGACCCACGAGTACGTGAGCGAGAACGCGGATTACCGAAGTTAGGGGACGGGAAGGGAAGAGACCACAGAGCGCGCGGAGGGCACCGGCATGTTCGACAGCCCTGTCATGGACGAGAACTGTCGAGCGACAAATCTCCCTCCGCCATTTCCCGGGCCACAACAGGTACTGCACCGTCACTATAGAGCCGCGCGAAGCCACTTGCGGCGTTTTGCACCGGACTTTCACTACAAATGGAGCTACTGCTGTGGCTTCGCACGACGCTGTCAGCGCACGTCCCAAAGACGTAGTGATACTGTGGTCGGCCACGGCGGCGTCGCGAACGATGGGAACCCCAAACCGGTCAGTTACTTCCCAGAGGCCGAAGTAAGCTACACTCAAGAGGACGAGAGCAGCAATCTTCTTCCCGGTCCAGAATGGAGTGCGGCATGGTCTGTCAAAATTTTGCCGTTCAGCTGCGAGCCTACCGCCCAGCCGGCGCGTCGATGCTACACCAATGTCCCTGCGGCGGGATCGTCCGCTGCAACGGCTTTATGGGTATTCCGTTCCGAAGTCGATGCTCTCGGTTTTTCCGGGACAATCGAAGCGGGACATGCACCCGCGGAATACGAATATGCAACGGCGAGCACTTGATGCTCTCGAACTCTGCTTCGATTCCGCGGGTGTGCCTTTGCCCGTAACGAATACTCAGGGGCAGCCGCAATCACCGGCACCCTAGTTTTTCTTGCGGCCCGCCTCAGGGCGTGAGTTGGGCGGCTTCGTGGGGTGCCTTGAGCTTGGCTTCTGTGAGGCGTCTTGGCCGCTGCCGGCCGGATTTGTGCTTCTGCTGGGCATGGTGAGGTTCGGGAAAATGAGCTAGCGAACTCAGCGGGGAGAGGTCGACACGGTCGATCGCTCCCGCGATGCAATTTGGACAGAGCATCTTGCCCAAGCATTCGAACACGGCGACCAAGATCTTTGTCCAGTTCCCTCGCAGCTCGTCATCAACGAACATTGGTTCGTAGGTAATGCGTAGCGTGTCCTTGGGTGACCCGGGTCCAGGTGCGGTCATCCTGTGGTCAATGTGCAGACACTCGAGACGGCTGCAGACACCAAGAATATGGCGTCTATCAACCTTCAGCATCCGAGATAGAACGCCTATGTTGATATGGATGTCGTTGTCGATGAGGGGACCGGTCGGGCATGTATTGAAGGCAACCGTGGCCAGCAGATGGCGCTCCTCCGGGGTCATGAGGCACAGCTGTTGAAATAGATCGTTCACAACAATGGTCGCGGTGTTCCGCTCGCGCTTCCGCTTGACACCCAACTCGGCGAGAAATAAGTCCGGTTCGGGCGGCATGAAGTGATGCCTTCTGATCGGGCCGATCTTTTCCTTTATCAGGTGTGCGAATTTTTCGGGAGAAATGCCGGCCAACCCGATGTAGCCAATCGTCTCGTGCACGCCTGGGATCTTTGTCGCGTCAAATCGCGCCGGCAGGATGTATTCCCTTCGCTCCGAAAAGGCCCTTGCCTGGGCCGCCTGGCGCTCGTGATTGGTCCAAAGCTTCCGGGCGTAGTACTTCGAGATGAACACCACGGTGTAGCGGGAGGAGTCTCCGTACACTTCCGATAGGTGGTCGTAGAGGTTCTTCCCCCAAAGGGAGATCTGCTCATACTTGTCATAAAATACTCGCAGCCCCATCCGCCGGAGAACGGCGGCCGTCTTCTCAACGTACGGACGGTCCTCACCGGCGAACGATAGGGCAACGTCGAACCGCTCGGTCTTGTTATCGCTACTTGTCTTTGCCATGGTTTCCTAGTCCGCCCAACGCCTTGCCGTTTTCAGCGGCGAGCCCGCTGCACGAGCGGTTCGTTGATGTTACACCAATGTCCCTGCAGCGGGGTCGTCCACTGCAATGGCTTTATGGGCCGCATCGCTGACAAGAACACCTCACATTGGCGCCCAGAGGCTACCTGGCTGAGCGACGGAAACATCACGGTTCCGATATTGTTTCAAGAGCGATTTCTGGAACGACTCTCTCATACGTTTGCAAGTAGAAGGAGATTAGCGACCTGTATTGATCAAGATTTCCCTCGGTCACCTCTCGCCAGCGTCTTGGACGGTAACGGGCAAGAATGCTGAGCCCGTAGAGAATCATGAAGTGAAGAGCAAGATTGTCGACGATGCAGCCACAGACAGGCGAAATCCAGGAAGCCCCGCACATCGCCGACTTATGAAGTGCCAGCTTCTGGTGCCAGTACTCTGAGCCTGCCCCGGTTTCGTGGACGCCTCCGATATGATGGAGGGCATCCATGGGACGAAGAAGGCGACGGACATTTACACGAGAGTACAAGGCTGAGGTCGTGCGGCTGGTGCGCACGAGCGGC